>ERZ761609.194-NODE-194-length-82820-cov-16.888371_pt1 | contig 82820 bp, 78 predicted proteins | sample MGYA00511163_ERZ761609 | MGnify/ENA primary metagenome ERZ761609 (study PRJEB28899, sample SAMN02445070) | bioreactor sludge metagenome | biome: EBPR sludge | place: Australia: Brisbane, Thorneside Wastewater Treatment Plant | collected 2011-12-16 ...
CCGATGCCAACAAACCGGTTTCATCTGCTACCCAGACGGCGCTGAACGGTAAAGCGACTGACTCAGCTGTCGTGCACAACACCGGTAATGAAACAGTTGCAGGAATCAAGACCTTCTCTAGCTCACCGATCGTTCCGACTCCAACCACGAACAGCCAAGCCGCCAGCAAGTCATACGTCGATGGTGTCGCAGCATCTGGCGCGCCTGACGCTACCTCATCAGTCAAAGGTCTCGTCCAGCTGACCGGTGATCTCGGTGGTACGGCGGCAAGTCCGACGGTGCCAGGCCTCGCGAGTAAGGCGGATGATTCTTCCGTCGTTCGCCTTACAGGCACGCAGACGGTCGCTGGTGTTAAAACGTTCTCTAGTTCACCGATTGTTCCGACTCCAACCACGAATACACAGGCTGCCAACAAATCATATGTCGATGCGACAGCGGCTGCTGGCGCTCCAGACGCCACCAGCTCCGTCAAAGGTATTCTCCAACTCACCGGTGACCTCGGTGGTACTGCAACCAGCCCGACTGTTCCCGGACTGGCTGGCAAAGCCAACACCAGCCATAACCACGCCGCTAGTGACATCACGAGCGGTACTATGGCTACAGCGCGTCTTGGTTCCGGTACGGCTAACAGTTCAACCTTCCTGCGTGGTGATGGAACATGGGCGTCACCGGAAGGGGCAATTCTTCTAACTGGCACGACTGCACCATCAGCGGGGCTTGGAAACGACGGTGACGTCTATCTTGATACCCAGGCCGATGCCATCTACGGTCCAAAAACTGGCGGATCATGGGGTAGTGGTACCTCGATGGTCGGTGCGGAAGGTCCGGAAGGTGACGCGGGACCAGCTGGTAGCGACGGCCTCAACGGTGCGACAAAGTTCACTTTTATGCTCGAGGGCGCCGTTACCACTGGTACGGGTGCCATCAGGCTTTATAACGATACTGGTCGTTCGCTGACGATCGTTGCGGCGCGCGCGACACTATCAACTGCAGCGAGTTCAGGTGCAACGACGGTCGATGTCAATATCAACGGATCAACCATACTGCTGTCTGGCAACCGCCCGAGCATCGCGGCTGGCGGTGTTACTGCTGTAACCACGGCAATTCAAACGCCATCTCTAACCAACGGTCAGTATATTACCGTCGATGTTGATGCGGCCGGCACTGGTGCCGACACGCTTGTCGTCGAGGTAACTGCACAGTAGGTTAGCGAAGATGTCCGAACGACAGTACGCAGAGAACTCGGTCGCTGGAACTACTGGTCAGTATACCGTTACGACGACGCTGCCGCAGGCAGCAGTCACAGGTAACCTGCTCGTAGCGATTCACCGTTTTGCAACCAATATCACAAACCGAGTTATTCCATCTGGTTTCTCTGAGCATGCTGTTGAATCACGCTCGACATTTGCCGGTATCACGATTTCATCCATGACCGCCGTCGGTGGTGAAACGAGCTTTTCAGCTGGAACGAATGCCATCAGTAACGTTAACTGTGCCCAGGAACTCGTCATCATTGAGCTGCCTGGCCCAGCCGCGTTTAATGTCGCGTCGATTGCTAACGCGTCCAACGTGACGTCGCTTTCGATCGGTCCGACGACGACACTCGCAAGTGGTACCAAGTATCTCATAGGTGCTTTCGGAACGACTGCCGCGGTTACGTGGGGTAGCGCTGACACAGCATGGACGACATTGCTCGACGAACCAGACAATGACCGTCTAAAAGTCAGTACAAAGCAGCTGACCCCGACGACTGCTCAATCGACAAGCCAAACTTGGACGACAACTGCAGGTGGGTACGGAATCTTGGCGTCATTTACCTACACCCCGGTCGTCATTACGATGCTGCCGTGGAAAGTCGGTGTGCCACTCACGTTTGCAGCGCCACCCGGTGGTGGCGGAGCACCGCAAAAACTGAGTGTACCGATGTTCGCATCCCAGTTGGGCGCCGATGTTTATGGCACGACTGCAACAGACAATATTTCGCAAAGCTCTTGGAACCAGGTCTCTGACTGGTACACCTACATGCACTGGGAAGGTCATGGTTGGTCAGGACTACGCGACAACGACAATTCATGGGCAAGCGACAAATTCTTGCTCGGACGCAACTCGTCACACAAGGGCAGTATCTATATCAACGGTTCATACGTCACACAGGGATCACCGTTTAGTACGATGCGAATGGCGGCCCACCTTGAACGTAATTATCCACTCGCTATATCCTGCATTCCGACCACAACCGGCATGACGCTCTCCGGAGCTATCAACGCCTCGACGACGACGATCAGCATCACGTTGCCAACGTCCCGTCCGTCAGGGCTTGCGACGAACCATCCGAACGGTACGCCATCAACGATGTGGCCGATCATCGCCTCGGCAAATCTCACACCAGGACCAAATATTTACTCGGTCAATACGGCAAACTACGTCGCGTGGGTGCGTGTCGGCGATGAAATGATCGGCCTGCCGACCTATAGCGGCGGAAACTATAACCTGTCTGGAAGCGTGCTGACAATCAATAACGTCTACCGTGGTCTCTGGTCGACGACGGCCGCCTCGCACGGTAATGGTGATCGTGCCTACACGCCGGTCTACATCGGTTCCTCAAGCGGGGCAGCTGGTGGTGACGCCGGCCTGTCTGGTAACCCATACCTTAATGCCTCGAATACACCACTGCGTTACGGGGTTAACTTTTGGGACAATGCGCGCGGCGCAACACACGATGGTGCTGCGTTCCTGGCTGACCAGGCGCGAGTTGAGCTGGAAGCGATGGACCGCAACGCCATCAAGACGATTACGGCCGTAACTGGCGGTGATACGTTGACGAGCAATGGCCATGGCTACACGAATGGTCAACGCGTCGGCGTCTTCGGCTCGGATATCCCGGGTGGTATCACGTCGCTCAGGCCATATTACATCGTTGGTCAGACCGCCAATACCTTTCAGTTGTCGACAACCTCGGGTGGTAGTGCGATCAACTTTACGAATACGAACGTCGGCGACGCCAAAGTAGCTCAGTATCTGCGTAGTACTTCCGTTACGAACACGGTTTGGTGGGATGTCACGGCCATCTACACCTATAACAACGGTGATGGTTACGGAACCGACATGGCTTCGTCATCGACGATGGATGATTCTCCGTGGGATTTCACGAACAATACCAGCGGCCAGACGAACAACAAGACCTGGGAAAATCGCCAATACGCCAAGCGTGCAGCCCTCATGAACAAGCTCAGTAGCTATGGCCATCCGAATTTGAATGCCGACGCGAACAATTACCTCGTGAACAGCTCACGTGCTACGGGTGGAAACGAGACACAGGTCGCTGGTCAGCGCTGGCGTCAGACCGCCATGTCGGCCAACTACTACGATGGCTATGCGATGGAATTTTTCCTGCACGAGGCACCGTACATGGAAAACATGCTCGACCAGACCATCACGATGATGCGCGGTGGCAACAACAGCAACACGATCGTCAATGCAGCAGGTAACAAAGGTATCGTTTGGGCAAAGACTAACGGTTGGAAGGGTGTTGATACCGCGGCAACCATCGATCGCTACATTCGTCGTACCTATGGTGCCTGGCTACTGGCTTGGCGTACGACGGCGACCGAACCACGATTCTTGATTCGCGCCTATGGAACATCCGGTACCGTCACGACCAGGCCGTCAGACAACGCCGGACGGGAACTCTTCTGGTGGAACTTTGGTACGCCAACGACCCAGCAGGGAGGCAAGCCGACCAACCCGAACACCATTGACGACCTCTATCAACCACAGACACAGCTCTATCGTCGTGATTACACGCTTGGTGTCGTGTACGTCAACCTCGGTTCAACCGCACGCACCGTCACGCTCGATGCGAACTACTACGACTGTTCGACGGAAAGCAACCGAAACGGTATACTAACGTTATACACGTCGGGTGCGACCAGAACCGTTCAGCCGTACGACTCCCTATTCCTCCTCAAAGAACTCTGACTCTAGCTTGACAAAATATACTGTTACTGCTATAATAAGGAGCTACCCATGAGTGTCTATCCAACGCCTGAACGAGTCGGTCGCTACGCACCCTCATTAGAACAAGCCCTTGAACGTCATCAGCAAACGCTGACGTATTTCGCTGAGGTAGGGAGACCGCTGACACCCGAGCGGATTGCAGGTCGTGTTCCGCAAGCAAGGCGGCTCGTAGCGCAAGCAAATGAACTGGATCTTGCGTGGCCAGACAGGGATACGGCAGTACCCGTCTCACCGAGTGTTCGATTTCGCAGTTACTTCGTCAGGGACTCCGAAAAGGCTGACTACAACTTTTCCCATGAAGTCTTTCAGGGGGTAACGACAAGAAAGACGCAGCGCGGATTCAATAACTTCTATGCGTTACTCGCGAATGAACCGTTTCGACCCGACATTGACGGCAACCAAGGTAGTAGAACCACCTCTCTTATGGCGCTTCATTATGCTGCGCGTCCATACCTTCATCGTGCGTACGTCCTCCAGCCGGATTTCATGACGGCCCTCCAAAAGGAGGTCGCAGCACGTGGCGGTATGGAAGAGTGGCAATACGCGATGGTTAACGGCGGCTATGACCCAGAGGACAACCCCCGGGATGCTGTGCTCCTCAGGGGTTCACGCCTCGCCTATGGTATGTTTGCTAACCTCATGCGAACCGACGACACGCAGCGCGAACACCGTTGGTTCGGTCGCCCTGAGGGTTCACACGTCATCCGTGATCCCGAAACCGAGCTTTATAGTTAGGACTACCTCTTGAACAAACGCCGATTCTCTGGTAAAGTAGACCACTGATGATTACAAAAGAAGCCAAAGCCCAGGCGATGAAGACTGGTGCGACCCACAAGACAGACGTTGGATCTCCACAGGTTCAGGCGGCTGTTCTGACGGCTCGTATCAAGGAAATCACTGAACACCTCAAGGTCAACAAGCACGACCACATGGCTCGTCGTGGCCTGATTCAGATGGTTGGCAAGCGCAAGAAGCTCCTCAAATATCTTGAGAACAAAGACTTTGCCGCGTACCAGGCTATCGTCGCCAAGCTCGGACTCCGCAAGTAGGGGTGCCGGTCAGGTAGTTTCCTGACTGCAAACTCGTCTCAGCACCATGCTGGGACTTTTTTGTTTCGCGACGTAGCGATGCTATGTCTTGTCTCAAATCAGCCCCATCACGTCACTGACACCAGCTTTCGCCTTAGAAAGCTACCTGACCAGTACCCCTGGAGTTCTTTTTTGATTGTGCTACAGTTTAGATAGAAATGGCTAGTCGTAAAAAATCTGCTCACCCAGCTGCTGTCGATAGTAGTCACACGGTATTTTTTCTTTTCTTGAGCGCCTCTGCTAGCATGGCTTTTGGTTCACTCTTTCTTCATACGATCTCGCTCGCAGTCGCTATCTTTATTGGGGCGCTGCTCATCTATGTGATTCAGGATTTAGCTCGACAGGTCTACAGTGCAGGTGAAGCGATGCTACTAGTCGTCCTAAGCCTATTCATATTACCTTTCGTGATGGGATTTATTGGTGGAGGGACGATCTCAAGACTTGCTATCGTGGTTTATATCTTCTCTTTGATTGGGGCAGGTATATTGGAGCTCCTTTACAATCTGATAATTACCCGCAAGCCACTTGGTAGACTGCATCTACGATTACTAAACTTGGATACGAAAGTAGATAGGTCAACTATCAAGCTGAGCAACTATCATCTGACGTTAATGTCTTACCGCGGGCTGGTATTTGGTATCAGCCTCATGGTTGGTTACGTGGTACTTGTATACTGCCTTGGATACCTTATCTCGAGCTAAACCCTGTCGATAACAGATAAGGGGTGGTATAATGAGCAGCGTAATTATCGCGGAGAGTGATAGATAGAAGTACTCAAACGAGTTTTCCTACCTGTTACGCTCCGCACCAATGAAGAAGGAGACTGTCTATGTCTACTATTAACCCAACTGGGAAAGAGATTATCTCTGTATCCGGTGATTTTGCCGGCCGTCCCTTGACGCTCGAAGTTAACCGTGTCGGTTTCCGAACCACTGCGAGCGTCATGGTTAAGTACGGTGACACTGTCGTGCTTGGTACGAGCATGGTCGGTGGTCGCCCGTCATATGCGATGGATTATTTTCCACTGAGCGTCGACTATGAAGAAAAAATGTATGCAGCTGGCAAGATTTCTGGCAGCCGCTTCATCAAACGAGAAGGCCGCCCGAGTGACGAGGCTATCCTGATTGGTCGTCTGATCGACCGTCCGATTCGTCCACTGTTTCCAAAAGGCTACCGCCAAGAAGTCCAAGTTGTTGCCAGTGTCCTATCGATGGATCCGAGCTTTCGTCCTGACATGATCGGTATGATTGCTGCCAGTGCTGCGTTGACGCTGACTGGTGCGCCGTTTGACGGCCCTGTTGCTGGTCTACGCGTCGGTCGTGTCAACGGCGAATTCAAAGCTTTCCTCACCCCTGAAGAGCGTGAGCAGAGTGATCTCGACCTGGTTGTTGCTGGTATCGAAACCGGCGTCATGATGGTCGAAGCCGGTGCTGACGAAGTACCAGAGGACGTCGTCGTTGACGCCATAGCGTGGGCACACGAACAATTCCAGGCTGCTATCAAACTCCAGCGCGAACTAGCAGAAAAGGTCGGTGTCGAAGCACTCGAATACGAACTCGTCCTACCAAACGAAGATATCCAAAAAGAAGTCGATGCGTGGGTAGACGGCAAGCTTGGGGAACCACTCCGCGTTGCGTACCCGGAGCGAAACGAACTCGTCTCAGTACTGAAGAGTGAGTTCCATGCTGCGATGGAAGAGGCAAAGGGCGAAGAATACCAGGACCTGCGCGGTGAATACGATGAAGCCTTCACAACCGCACTTCACAAAGACGTCCGAAAGGGTATCGTCGAAGACAACGCTCGTCCTGACGGCCGTAAACTGACCGACATTCGTCCTCTCAGCTCAGAAGTTGGCGTTCTGCCGCGCACGCACGGCTCCAGCATCTTTACTCGTGGTGTTACGCAGGCGATGAATATCGTGACACTAGCTCCACTGAGCTACGCACAGATCGTCGACACGATGGAAGTGAGCGACGGTGAGCGCCGCTACATGCACCACTACAACGCACCAGGTTACACCGTCGGTGAGATTCGCCGTCTCGGTTCACCGGGTCGTCGCGAAATCGGTCACGGCTACCTGGCTGAGCGCGCGCTGTCAGCGGTCATGCCATCGGAGGAAGATTTCCCGTACGCTGTTCGCTCTGTGACTGAGATCATGAGCCAGAACGGCTCAACCAGCATGGCTGCGACCTGCAGCTCATGCCTGGCGCTGATGGACGCTGGTGTACCGCTCAAGAGCCCTGTTTCTGGTATTGCGATGGGCCTCATGATGGACGGTGACACACCGTATGTGATGAGCGACATCGCTGACGCTGAGGACTTTGCTGGTGACATGGACTTCAAGACCGCCGGTACTGCAAAGGGCATCACGGCGCTTCAGATGGACATGAAGGTTCATGGCCTCCCTGTCGAGGTGCTCCGAAAAGCGCTCGAGCAGGGTCGAGAAGGACGTGCGCATATCCTTGAGCACATGCTAACGACCATTGCCGAACCACGCCTCAGCCTCAGTCCATATGCGCCGCAGATCGAAAAGATCATGGTCAACCCAGAAAAGATTGGTGCCATCATCGGTAAGGGTGGCGAGACCATCAACAAGATTACTTCTGAAACCGGTGCCGAGATCGATATCAAAGACACCGGTCTCGTGACCGTCGCTGCTGTTGACCTCGACAGCATCAAACGAGCTGTTGACTGGATCAAGTCACTCGTTGAGGAACCTGAAGTCGGCAAGATCTACGAAGGTCCAGTCGTTAAAGTCATGGAGTTTGGCGCTTTCGTTAACATCATGCCTGGCCAAGACGGTATGGTTCATATCTCTCAGATGGCCGACCACCGCGTCGAAAAGGTGACTGACGTCGTCAAAGAAGGCGATGTCGTCAAGGTGAAGCTGACTGCCATCGATGAGCGAGGCCGTTTGAACCTGAGTATAAAGGATGCTAAATAAGCAGGAACTTCTCGAACAGCTTAAGGCAGATATCTTAGAAAATGATATCTGCCCAAACTTGCGCGAGACCGCGACGCAACTAGTGCTGGGTGATGGAAATCCCGCTGCGAACATCGTATTCATTGGCGAAGCGCCTGGTAAAGCAGAGGACGAACAAGGGCTACCGTTTGTTGGCGCGAGCGGACGATTCCTAAACGAGATGCTCGAGGCTGCCGGCTTAGTTAGGGCTGATGTCTACATCACGAACATCGTCAAGTACCGTCCGCCGAACAACCGTGATCCGCTTCCTGAGGAAAAGAAAGCATTCTGGCCGTATCTGATGCGCCAGCTCGAGATCATTCAACCAGAGGTCATCATCACGCTCGGTCGACATAGCGGGGCAGCATTTATCCCAGATTTACATATTTCGAAGGATCACGGCCATGCCCGCAAGGTGAAGTATCACGAGAGCGAGTTCCTAGTCATCCCACTCTACCATCCAGCAGCGGCACTCTATAACGGCTCGATGCGTCAAACGCTCATCGACGATTTTCTCGCAGCCAAGAAGCTAACCGACCAAAGCATTCACTGACAGATATAATACTTGCATAATTAGAATAAGTATGCTATAATAGTAATATTGCACTTTGACTCCGTAGGATAAGTAGTCCGAAACGACTACTTCTACATTCCAAGAAGGGAAAACCATGAGTTCTGACACCAGCGTCGAAACGACGCAGGAGGGCTCGTTGACCACCGAGTCAGAAGTTCAGGCCGGTGAGTTTGCTTGCAGGCTGCTCACCACAAAGGAGGGCGACGGCTGGTTCGATACCACCCATGTCCTCTACCTGCCGCTCGCATACTGCGAGCAGCGACGAAATGCGCGGAGCTTCCAGTTCTGTGACGAGGAAGGGAATGTCTATCGCCGCCTCACGATCCACGTGATCGATAGCGAGGGCGAAGTCCTCTTTACAACCGATGACTGGCGGCTTCAGAGCGCGTATTCTGGCTACCGTCGTGGATTGGCTGCCAAGAAGCTCGAAGACCGTCTGGCGGCGCTGCAGCAGCGACTCGACGCGATACCGACCACGAACAAGCCCGATGATCACCCGATCTACGGCCACATCAACCAGTTCAAGCACGAGGTACGCATGTACCAGGAGTGGTGGGGGCGTGGTGAGAAGAATCTGGTTACCGCCCAAGAACTTCTGGGTCGTATCGAGCATGAGATCGACCAGCTCGAAAAGAGCGATCCTGTCGAGCTTGCCATCGAGCGATTGTTCGCCCCCGACGGTCGTTCCTCAGTTCATCGTCTCAACCTTTCGACCATCGCCGCTATCAACGCGGCATCGATCCGGACCGGTGGGTTCATCGACGCGTTCGACGAGGAGCTGTTGAGGGACCACTACCGCAGCGTGCTGTCGATGGTGCCCCACCCACTCATGTGTTCGACCAACAGCGAGTTGCTACTCAGTCTCGAGGACTTCGCCCCGGCGGATGTGCTCGATGATCCTGAGCTCGAGGTGGCGCCGACACAGGTGGCGTTCGAGTCGAACAAGGGCGAGGTGCTCTACGACGTGAGTTACGGCTTCGTCAACGGCGTGCCGACGGCTGTCGTCCGACTGCCGCTCAAGGTCTACCAACGCCACGCTCCCGAGTACGCCAAGCCTTCTCGCTTCCCGGCGCTGCCTCACGGCATCGTCTGGGCGGTCGAGATCGTGCATGATGGCAAGATCGTCGTCCAGGGTCTCGTCGATCTCGAGCTCAACAAGAAGCTCAAGAAGTGGGAGGACGGCAAGGGTCGCGGCAAACACCGAGAGGATCCCTACACGATGGGAAGCTTGCTCTACGGAGCCGAGATCTCGACGGTGCCCGACTGGTACAAGGGCAAGGCCCGACCCGGTCGTCGCAAGTAATCCTTTCTCTGGAGGCGTCAACGTGCAGGCCCGTGGCTCAAACGCCACGGGCACTGCCCAAAGTTCATAGAAAATACTGTGGTTTTTGGGCGGTTGCTTAAACAGGGGTAACCTGCTACACTATTGTTAACCAATACGGGAGTGTAGCGGCCTCAACTAACCCCACTTACTCAAACTGAAACTAATTATTTTGATACAACAAAAGAAAGGAAATTAGTAAATATATGGGTCAACGAAGACTCGCAGGTCCTGCTAAAGACGACATGTCTAAGCGGCCTAACCAACAAAAGAAAAAATCAGACAACACGGTACTCAACAGTACGAACACCCGTCGCGGTGAGGTATTCCGTGCTCAGCGTCGAACCAGTGAGAACGTCAATGTTCGCGCAAGCCAGCATGTCATCGACGTGCCGGTGAACAAGTCGATGTACAACGGCTACGGCGGTAACCAGTTCAGCCTCGCTGACATGAAGCGTCGTCGTCAGGCACCAAATCGACCAGGTCTCAAAGTCATTCCGATCGGTGGACTCGGTGAAATGGGTATCGGTAAAAACATGATGGCGCTCGAATACGACCAGGACATCATCGTTATCGACATGGGATTCCTATTCCCAGGCGGGGACTACCCAGGTATCAACTACATCACGCCTGACATAACCTACCTGGAAGAGAATAAGCACAAGATTCGCGGTATCGTCTTCACGCACGGTCACCTCGATCACATTGGTGCGTTCCGTCACCTGATCCACCGTATCCCGGCACCGGTTTACGGTAGTAAATTCACGCTTGGTATGGTCGAAAAGACCATGGAAGAAGCCACTAGCGGCTTTACGCCTGAGTACAACGTTCTTGACCCAGCGACGCACGAACGCGTTCAGCTCGGCGACAGCTTCAGTATCGAGCTCGTCCAGGTGAATCACTCGATTCCTGACGCCTGTGCTGTCGTCGTCCGTACACCGGTTGGTGTCGTTATCGATACCGGCGACTGGCGCTTCGAAGACAAGCCAGTAGACGGTAAAGTATTTGACCTCGAACGTCTGACTGAGATCGCCAGCAAAGAAGGTATCCTTCTGCTCATGAACGAATCAACCAACTGTGAATCCGAAGGAACGCACACGCATGGTGAGTTCGAGATTCAGGAAAGCTTCGGCCAAATCATGGACAAGTACCAGAACAACCGACTCATCCTCAGTACGTTCTCAAGCCAGATCCACCGTATCCAGCTCATCCTCGACGAAGCCAAGCGTCACGGACGCAAAGTTGCGTTCGCTGGCTACAGTATGATCCAAAACGTCGAGCTCGCGCTTCGCACTGGCACGATCAAGGTTCCAAAAGATACCGTGGTCAAGATGGAAGACCTCGTCAAACTACCTGACGGTAAGGTGCTCCTCGTCTGTACCGGTTCACAGGGTGAGTTCAACGCTGTTCTGAACCGCATGGCATCGGGTGCGCACAAGCATATCAAGGTTAAGAACTCTGACGTCATCGTCTTTTCGAGCAACCCGATTCCGGGTAACGAAAAGTACGTCGTCCGTACGGTTGACGGTCTGATGCGCGAGGGAAGTGACGTTATCCAAAACGGCAAATCTCACCTGACCGAAATCGGTCCGATCCACGTGTCTGGTCACGGTTACTACGATGACCACGTCAAGCTGATCAGCGCACTCAACCCAACCTACTACTTACCAATTCACGGTGAGTTCCACATGCTGCACCACAACGCAGTCCTCGCTGAAAAAGAATGCGCCATCCCACGCGACAACATCTTTGTCTGTGACAGTGGTGATGTCGTCGAGTTTTATCACGACGGCTCTGCCAAAAAGACCGGTCGTATCCCAGTCGGCGGTGTCATGTATGACGACAGCGGTGCGGAAGTTTCCGAAGTCGTTCTCAAGGACCGCATCCACATGAGTCACGAAGGTATGTTCGTCGTCGTGCTGACAGTAGCTCGCGGTAACGGCCGCCTCCTGACAAGCCCGGACATCATCTCACGTGGTTTCATCTATCTACGTGACAGCGAAGAATTGATGAACCTCATCCGGCAGTACCTGAAGCAAAAAGTTGCTCGTTCTTTCGGTGGTCGCAAAACCGACATGGACCAGCTCAAAAAAGAGCTCAAAGATGAGATCACGCACATCCTCTATGACCAGACACGGCGTACCCCGATCGTCATTCCGGTCATTAACGAGATTGGCACTGGTGGCGGAGGCGGACAGCAGCAGGGAGGCGGACAACGCCAACAGCAAAATGGTCGTCGTCAGCAACCCGGTCAACAGCAGCGTCGTCCGCAGCAACCTCAGGTTGTTCAAGCCCCAGTTCTACCAGAACTACAGCACCAACCCTTCGCCCAAGAAGAGTTGAACAAACACATCCGCGAAATCTAGTATCTCGCATAAAACTAAAAAGGGCCCCGCAACCGCGGAGCTCTTTTTAGTGCTTAACGCGGGCGGGGCTAGGTGTTATGTATGACGACGTCAGTGACCGTGCCGAGCTCGATCGTCGACAGCTCCTCAAAGAGGCCCTTCGGCAGCTTCAAGCTGAGCGGTCGACCGACCATGATGCTCGTGCAGATCGGTAACTTCTCGACCATGGTCCGCGTGCGCTCCAACATCGTCCGCCACAGACCGTCATTGATCTGGGTGAAGATGCTCGTGAGAACGGCACCTGTTGGTGCGTCAGGGGCGTCACGGATGCGCCATGCTTCAAGCATTTCGCGATCGAGCTTGATCTCAAAGCGATCGAACTCGTTGTGTAGCGCCTGACGACGTGCCTCCATCGGTACCGATAGAAACTTCGGCAGACTTGAGAGCACCGGCGACAGCGCCGGGGAGCCGTTGAACATCAGTCCTGGCGGGGCGTAGACCTTGAGCCCTTCGAGTGCATCGGTCGTGATGAGCGCATAACTACCTTCAGCCACAGGCGAGCGAGCGATCAGCCGCGGACCGGTCTTCCCATCAAACATCTCAAGGGGCATTCTCCCCACATCCTTTTGTTCGAAGTCTATTTGAAGAATTGAAAACAGTGTAGCCCCAGAGGGGTTATAGGGCAACCATAAGCCTCTTGCATTTTGTAGCAAATTATGCTACAATAAAAAGGGTAAGCAGATATCGACAGGATATACTGCCGTCTCTATAATGAAATAAGCACTATGGCAAAACGAAAAAAGCGCGCGAGCAAGAAAGCAAAAGCAGTAAAGACCAGCCAGCACACCTTGCCGGATGGCTTTTGGCCGCAGGTCGGGGCAGTTGTCCTCGTCGTATTGGCGCTGCTCCTGACTCTCGGTGCTTTCGGGAGCGGTGGTCCTTTTCCGCAGGCGACGTATGATACGGGCAAGTCGCTGTTCGGCCTGGCCGTTTATATATTGCCAGTATTGTTTGTTTACCGTGCAGTACAGATATTTCAGGCCGAGAATAACAAGGTTCCTGCCGTCGTCACCGGTGCAACTATCTTGTTCATCACTGTTGCTGCCGGCTTCGTCCAGTTGATGCAAAACCAACCAGCCGCTCTCGCCAGTTCACAAGAAGACGGAGGCATCGTCGGCTGGGTTTACGCACAAGGTGCCATGACGTTGGTTGATCCAGAAGTCGGTGCACTTGTCAGCGTTATTATTCTCCTCGTGACAAGCCTGTTTGTGCTTAGCGTTTCGCCACGAGCCGTTATCGACTGGTTCATCAACTTGTTTCGACGTGAAGAAAGTCCTCAGGCGCAGGCGAACGCCGCTATCGCTGAGAAAGCATCAGCTACTCCGAGCAAATCGATCGGTGAGCTCAAACTCAACCAAGGTGTTCCAATGGTCGGTGACAGTGAAGACGACAAAAAGGGCCGGCTCAGTAGCCTCCGAAACAGTATCCAGACGGACAAAGCTGCCGAGGAGCAAAATGCGCTTACTGCCAAGACCGACCCTGACTGGGAAAGCCCGAGCATGGATCTCCTAGAGAAAAAACAAAAGCCTGCCGATGCCGGTGACGTCAAGCACAATGCCCAAATCATCCAGGACACCTTGGGTGAGTTTGGTATTGATGTCGAGATGGAAGGTGCTAACATCGGTCCGAAAGTCACTCAGTACACCCTGAAACCACCAAGTGGCGTCAAGTTGACACGTATCACGCAGCTTGAGACGAACATCGCTCTCAACTTGGCCGCACAAGCGCTCCGTATCGAGGCACCGATTCCTGGTCAACGAGCGGTTGGTATCGAGGTACCGAACCGCAAAGCAGCTGATGTCCGTTTGCATGGCATATTAACGTCGCGCGAATGGATGGGTATCTCCGAGCCACTCGGGTTTGCTATCGGTAAGGATATCGCTGGTGATGCGGTTGTTGGCGAACTCAACAAGATGCCGCACCTCCTCATCGCCGGTCAGACTGGTTCAGGTAAATCTGTCATGATCAACACGCTCCTAACGAGCTTACTCTACCGCAATAGTCCGGCTGACATGCGTCTCATTTTGGTTGATCCAAAACAGGTTGAGATGGCGCCGTACGAAGATATCCCACATCTGCTCACGCCGATCATCACTGAGCCAGAAAAGACCATCTCTGCGCTCAAGTGGGCTGTCAATGAGATGGAGCGTCGTTACAGTCTTTTAGCCGAGCAAAAACTACGTGACATCCGTACTTTTAACCAAAAGAACTCAGAAGAAGCCATGCCATATATCGTGATCGTGATCGATGAGCTGGCTGACCTGATGATGGTGGCGGCTCGCGACGTCGAAGCTCTGATCGTCCGCCTTGCCCAAAAGGCACGTGCCGTCGGTATCCACCTGGTGCTCGCGACGCAGCGTCCGTCGGTCGATGTTATTACTGGTCTCATCAAGGCTAACGTGCCGGCTCGAATCGCCTTTACGGTCGCGTCGCAGATCGACTCACGAACCATCCTCGACCAGATCGGTGCGGAGAAACTACTCGGTCAAGGTGATATGCTGCTGCTGACGCCGAGCATGAACAAGCCAAAGCGTATCCAGGGTGCGTGGGTAACTGACGAAGAAGTCGTCAAGATTACTGATCACCTCCGTCTGCAACGTCCACCACAATACGACGACGAGATTGTCGCGCAACCAGTGCAGCTCAACGGCAAGGGTGGCATCGTCATGGACATGGATGGCGGTAGCGGTGACGACGACATGTACAAGGACGCAGTTCGCGTCGTCGTTGAAGCTGGCAAGGCCAGCACGAGCCTGCTCCAGCGCCGCCTGCGTATCGGCTACGGCCGCGCTGCCCGCATCATCGAAGAGATGGAAGAACAGGGTATCGTCGGTTCGGCCAGCGGCTCAAAACCACGCGACGTACTCATCACTAGTCTCGACGACATCTACGGTACGAACGAAGATAACGTCTAAAACGCTTGCGTTTTGGAAACAACAGGCGTATACCGGGGGTAGAAGGTATACGCACCCCAAACAAAAACAGCACAATGACAGTCGAAACACTCAACAGACCCGATACCGTTGATGCATTCGGTGAACGAAGGCATGCTGACGCTGACGAAATTGATCATCTACTGGACGTAGCCGCTACACTGGCGGCGATGGAAGAGCAGTTCCAGGAGGCGAAACCCGATAAACTGGAAGAGCTACGGGCTAGAAAAGATGCGCTCATCGAAGAGTTGACATCAGAACATCCCGGCGAGACATTGTTAAACGACGTCATATTGCTAGCTTCGGTGTATCACCGTCGAATCACGAGCACACGACTCCCGAAAGATGGTTCAACCGTCAAAGCATTCGGAACACGCGACCCATACAACCAATACCTAAAAGAAACCTACGTGCTCCATGAAAAACCGCATGGCGGTTATCACTATGCTGTCCGGCGGCTTGTCGACAGGGGCTCGATGCTCTATGAACTGGACGATCAGGCAGGTCTGAAGATCACCCGCCAAGCCAATCCGTTCGTACCAGCGCTGAGTCGGCCGATGGAGATTGATCCTGAGAGTGATGAGTATCAGATAGCGGTCAAAGAGCTGCTCGGTACGACATTGACCGCGATGGGTGCGCTCAGGGGTCGGGATGAAGCTGAGAAGGCAAAAGCAGATATGCAAGCACTGTTCATGATTGAAGGTTCTTCGTTCGCAGCTCAGTTTCTCGAAGCTGAGTCGAGCGGCGACGTGATGAGACAGGTCCGTGCACTCATGACTGTCGAGCCACAAGTGATGAGCAAGGATGCTCTCCGTCTTATCGTCGCTACCACACGGCGCTAGTCTAGGCTTTTCATTTTCCCTGTTATCTGGTAAAATAACCTCTGTTATCAATTAACCTGCGACACATGTCGCCGTGACAAGCATCCGCTTGTCGAGTCCATAGGAGGTCTAAATTATGCGAGAGTACGAACTAACCGTACTTATCCACCCTGATCTCGAGGCAGACCTCGAGACGCCGCTCAAGGTTGTGCGTGACATCGTCACCAGCAACAAAGGTACTATTACCAGTGAAGATAACTGGGGTAAAAAGCGTTTGGCGTACCGCATTGCCAAAGAAGATTTTGCCGTCTATGTTCACATGGTCATCCAGCTCCCTCCGGAGAACGTCGCCAAGGTCGACACGACCCTCAACATCACCGACAGTGTTCTACGACACCTGCTGGTGAGTGAGGATCCAAAGGCCAAGGCAGCAGCAGCCGAGGCAGCCAGTAAGAAATCTGAAGAATCAGAGGAGGAATAATCGTGGCTAAGGGGTTTAATAAGGTCATACTAATGGGAAACCTGACACGGGATCCCGAAACACGCAACACGCCGAACGGCCAGAGCGTGACGAACTTTAGCCTGGCAGTCAACCGCACCTGGAAGGGTGCTGACGGCCAGCAAAACGAAGATGTCAGCTACATAGACTGCGTCGCTTGGGGTAAACCAGGTGAGATCATCGCCCAGTACCTCGGTAAAGGCCGGGCAGTCCTCGTTAGCGGTCGACTCGACCAGCGTAGTTGGGAAGACAAAGAGTCTGGTGGCAAGCGATCAAAGATCGAAGTCGTCGTCGAAGACTTTAACTTCGTCGGTGACGGTGCTGGCGCACCAAGCGGTGGCAGCAGCTCTAGCAGCAGCTCATCTTCGTCTAACAAATCAGCATCTAACGACTCACCAGCTATCGACGACAAGCCGATCGATCTGAGTGAAATACCATTTTAAGGAGTAACTAAGTGGCACGACGATTCAAGAAAGATATCCCTGCATACTTTGACTACAAAGACGTCAAAACTCTGCAGCGATTCGTAAACATTTACGGGCAGATCGAGCCTAGTACAAAGACTGGTCTCAACAGCCGTCAGCAGCGCCAGCTCGGTGTTGCGATCAAGCGCGCACGACATTTGGCTTTGATGCCATTTGTCGCTCAGGGTTAGGGTATAGATGGAGGTAAGTATCGGCTTTATCAAACAAGGCGATACTTACCTACTGCAGCGGCGCCCAAACCTTTCGACCATCGGTGCAGCGGGTCTCATAGGCTCGTTCGGCGGTGGCATCGAAGTGGGGGAGTCGCCAATTGAAGCAGTCTGCAGAGAGTTGAGCGAGGAAACATCACTCAAACCTTTACCAGAAGACTTCAGTCACTTAGGCGTTGTGAGGGTCACCGCCTACAAGCAAGGTGAGCCAATGGACATCACGGCCGAGGTATTTATGCTCGAGCTTGATCCAGAAGTTCCCATGACAGCACTGGAAGGTGAGCTCGAGAGAATGACACGTCAACAGGCGGACGAACGAGTAGATGAGCTGACACCGGCCACAAGAAAAGCATTTGAAATGTTTCTGTAAGGAGTAACAATGTACCAACCAACCGACCTCAAGAAAAACACCGTTATTCAACTCGATGGGCAGCCGTTTCGCGTCACTGACTACAGTCAGAAAGTCATGGGGCGGGGTGGATCTATCGTCAACGTAAAGCTCAAGAACCTTGTGACTGGTGCAGTCATCCCTAAAACGTTCAAAGGTGCGGACAAGATAGAACCGGCTGAAGTGAACAACAAGAAGGTTCAATATCTGTATAGTGACGGCGGCGAGTTCCATTTCATGGACCCGGAAAGCTTTGAGCAGTTCCAGCTCAGTGGCGATATCATGGGCGACGCCAGTGATTACCTCAAGGAAGGTGACGAAGTAAACCTCCAATTTTTTGGTGAGCGTGTCATCAACGTTGAGTTGCCAAAGAACCTTTACCTCGAGGTTACTTATGCAGAAGATGTCGTCAAAGGTGACACGACGAGCAGTGTACTCAAAGACGCCACGCTCGAGACCGGCAAGGTAATCAAGGTACCAGCCTTCATCAAAGTTGGCGATGTCGTTTCAGTCGACACGAGCACTGGCGAATACCGCGAACGAAAGAAGTAGGCGATGAAACAGCGACTTGACCAATTTCTCGCCGAGCACGGCACCGTTTCGAGTCGCTCGCAGGCTGAGAGCTGGATACGGCTCGGTAAAGTGACGGTCAATGGCCGGGTCGTCACAAAACCAGGCCATTTTGTACAAGATACGGATACCGTTGTTCTAAAGGCCGAAGAGCGCTATGTTTCACGAGCTGGTCTCAAACTGGCAAGCGTTACCGATAAGTTAGGTGTCAGGTTCGATGGCACGGTCGTACTCGATGTCGGTAGTAGCACGGGTGGCTTTACCGACTATGCGCTGCAACATGGTGCGAGCAAGGTCTACGCGGTCGATGTTGGCACTGAGCAATTACATCCGTCGCTTAGGTCAGATGAGCGTATCGAACTGCATGAAAAGACTGATGTTCGTGACTTCATTCCGACTACCGTACCCGATGTCGTTGTGATGGACGTCAGTTTCATCAGCTTGCGCGAAATACTACCGCATATAGCGGATGTCGCCGGCAAAGATACCCAGGTCGTCGCCATGCTCAAGCCGCAGTTCGAGGCAGGCAAGCACCAGGTGAACAAGGGCGTTATCAAGAACGATGCGGTTCGTCGCCAGATTCTCAAAGATTTTGAGATGTGGGTGAGGAGCTACTTTGTTATCGTCGACAAAGCCGATAGTGATGTGGCCGGCGCCAAGGGTAACCGTGAACGTTTCTACCTCTTGAAAAAATTACCATAAGTATTTATTTTTTAGTTTAAGTATGGTATAATAGTATTTGTCTGACCGCCTTGTGGGTGGTCGGTGATGTTGAGGTGAGGCTGAACCGGAAATGGTTGTTGCCTCCCGAGGCAATTTACAATTTGGTTCTAGCTATATCTCAGCAACGCCGCCCATTCACAACGTGGTACCAACGAGTCCCGGAAGGGGGACCTGGGTCATATGACTCATCGCAGCGGCAAGATGCGCAGCATTGCTGGAGGCCTCGTGATCGCACTGATCGCGAGCATCCTGGGAGTGCTGGTGTCGGGTTCTACACTCGCCACCGCCAGCGCAACGAGCAACACCAAGGAGTGCACCCATGAGTGGGAGCGCTCCATCCCGATGTCGCACACCGAGTGGCGCTTCAGGACGCGCGTGCCGCTCTACGGCGAGAAGGAGATCAAGGACGTCAAGGGCTACGACTTCGTGCCCGGTGGGACGACCCATGTCAACGGGCACGTCATCCCGGGTCACTGGGAGCCGAGTCCAGGGTGGCACACCATCCCCGACGTCGTGATCAACGCGGTCTGGGGTCCCGACGGGATTCCTGACAACGTGCTCGGTGAGGGCAATGTCAACCTGCGTGTCTACGGCGGCCCGAACGTGGTCGTCCGCTACAACGCGCACAAGGTGCAGACCGACGAGGGCTACACGGACTGGTCCGACTGGTCCGACTGGTCGACGACCAATCCGGGTCCGGAGACGGACACGCGTGACGTCGAGACCAGGAGTGTTCAGGACGAGCCGCTCTACCAGCGGGAGCGTTCGGCGGAGGAGCCCCCTCGGGGCAACTACCCGGACATCCCCTGGACGAAGATCCCCGGTACCGATGAGGGCTGCTACGAATGCCCTGAGGGCACCGAGTGGGTCGACGAGGACGGCGATGGTGAGGTCGACGAAGGTGAGTGCGAGGTTCCCGAGGAGCCCACACCTGCCTCCGGCAACCTGGACGTGGACTGCAAGCGGATCGTGACCGGCGTGATGAACGCTCGTTCCGACCGCGACACGGTCTTCTACGTCAACACCTGGAGCCCGGGCATTTCGAACCCCCGCAAGGCGGCCACCTCAGTGCGCTACGTGGTCGAGGCTGGGGATTCTGAGCCGCTTCGGTTCCGGAGTCACACTGGTACCCGTGTCACCCTGAAGTCTGGCGGCGAGCGTCTCGACCGCGTGGTCGTGCCCAAGCCGTGCTTCACCAAGGTGCGCGGTGCGGTTCGGTCCGTGGACAAGTGCCGCACCAGCGGCGACCTCTATGGGGTCCGTTCGGAGCGTGGCGTCGTCTACTTCGCTGACGGGCAGCGTATTCGTCGCGAGGGCGTCTGGCTGAAGACGCACGGCGACCGCAAGGTTGTCGTCAAGGCCAAGCCGGCTTCGAAGAAGTTCAAGGTCGTCGGCAAGGACAAGTGGGTCCTCCACTTCGGCAACCGTCCGTGTGGCGGGCCTGGTGTTCCGCCGCCCACCGGTGAGCGGCAGCTGGCGTGACCAAGGCGCTTCGAGCGCTCCTGGCGTCGTCCGCCGTGTTTGGCATCCTCTTCGTAGGAATCGGACCGGCGGACGCCGCCTCGGGGCGGGTCAAGGCACCGTCGATCGGGATGAACGCCCCGATCGTCAAGGTCCCCGTGAAGAATGGCCGATTACAGATCGGTGACAACCTTCACGTGGTCTACACCGACAAGCGCGGCGATCCGCCGTGCGATCAGAGCGGCAGCACGTTCTATGCCGGTCACGCTTGGCGTTCCGGCAACGGTGTCGCTGACAAGTGGGGCCAGCTGACCCGGGGCAAGATCATCCGTTTCGGCGGTTGCAAGTTCCGGGTGACCAAGCGTGAGTTCTGGTCTGAGGAGCGGTCGGTTCGGCCCTTGTCTCGGCCAGGTGGCCCGCCTCGGATCGTGCTGTACGGCTGCAAGGCCGACGACTACAGCAAGGCCACGGTGGTCTTTGCCCGTAAGGTCGGGCGCAGCGTGCCGTTCCCCAAGGCTGCTTAGCTAGAGCCGAAGAAACGCCCTCTCGGGAGGGGGCACTGGCCCGTCTTTCTGCGCAAGCCTGCGTAGGAAGACGGGCCTTCTTCATTTATTGGTATAATGAACTCCTAGTGGAAACTACAAAAAAACTTGGGTCGGGAAGTCGCAAGGCTTGGGAACGAGCCGTGGCGTTAATCAAACGTCACCGTGGCATTTTCGGTATCATCGCCGGTGTACTGCTTGCTGTTGTCGGTGCACAACTATTCTATCCATCGGATCGTGCGTTACCTTTTGCGCGACTTGGTAGCGAAGCGGTTGGTTTTTCTAGCCACCAGGCAGTCGCCTCAAAGCTCGAAACTGAATACTCCAAAGGTCAGGTGACAACGACGATTCTTGGCAAAAAAGTAACGGTACCACTCGCGGAGAGTGGTGTAGTAACTGATAACGACAAAATATTACATGGACTGAGTGACTATCCGTGGTACCTAAGGATTTTGCCGTTTTCAGTCGCTATCAAAGGTGCACTCACGAATCAGACTGTTGCTACGAAAACAGATGATGCCAAGTTTGAGCTCTATGCGACCGAACGCAGTAAAGAGTGTGAAGTCGCACCAAAGAACGCAGGCGTCATGGTGAAGAACGGCGAGGTTCAACTCGATCCTGCAAAGGACGGTCAGAAGTGTTCGCGTGATGAACTGCGCCGTCAACTGACCTCGCAGCCACTAAGCAAGCAAGGGCTAAACGTAAAGATACAGACAACTGCGGTTAAGCCAGACCGTTCTGACAAAGACGTCCAACCACTATTAGCCGAGGCCCGTAAGGTTGCCGACCACAAATTAACACTGTCAGTTGCAGGTAAAACCTACGAAGTAGATAAGACGACATTGGCCTCGTGGTTGGCATTCCCGGAAGATCCAAAAACCAAGCAACCGACCATAGCGTTGAGTGCCGAAGCAGTCAAATCGTACCTCACGACTATCCAAAAAGATATCTATATCGCGCCAGGCACGACGGTTATCACGACACACGATGGCATCGAGACCGGACGAGTAAGCGGCAGTAGCGGTCAGGGTATCAACCAGGACGCGACATTTGAGGCAATCCAAAAGCAGGTGCTCGATGGCGATGGCGCGGTGACAGCACTACTCGCTGTGCTACCACCAAATCTGAAATACAACCGTAGTTACAGCAAAACACCCGAGGGATTACAGGCGCTCGTCAACGATCTCGTGAAAGACAAAGGTGACTTTGCTATCTCTGTCCGCAAGCTTGGCGATAACGGGGTCAATGCGAACGGCAACAAAACATACCACCCCGCGAGCACTTACAAATTATTTGTCGCATATTCGGTATTAAAACGGGTTGATAGTGGCCAGATGAGCCTCGGTCAGACAACGAGCGGAGGTCAAACACTTGCACAGTGTCTCGATAACATGATCGTGAACTCGGACAACGCTTGTGCAGAATGGTTCGGACAGACGATTGGTTGGAACACGCTGACGTCGGACGCACGGGCCATCGGCGCAAGTCGGACGACACTTAGCCGACCGTTTGTATCAACGACGAACGACCAGGCACTGTTCTTACAGAAGCTTGAAAGTAATCAACTTGGTCTTACTGAGCCATCGCGCGCCCGTCTCATCGACGCGATGAAACGCCAGGTGTATCGAAAGGGTATTCCGGCTGGTGTCGGTGTGCCGGTCGCAGACAAGGTTGGTTTCCTCGAAGGTTACCTACATGATTCGGCCATCGTTTATTCACCAAAGGGTGTTTACGTACTCGTCATCTACAGTAATGGCAGTAGTTGGGGTGCGATTGCAGATGCCGCTAAGCAGATTCACCAGCATTTACAGTAAGTTAGATTTAAATAACTCCTTCTAACTTCTCAGGCTCGATCGGCGCTAACTACCGACTGTCTTGCCTCGCTTTGCCGGAAAGGCAAAGCCATCGAAATTAGAAAGAGTTATTTACTGACGTTGAAACGAAACTCGACCACATCATCAGGTTGCATGACGTAATCCTTGCCTTCGGTACGAACTTTGCCGGCACTTTTTGCGGCGTTTTCAGAACCTGCCGCGATGAGGTCGGTGTAACTGACGATACTGGCGGCGATGAATCCTCGTTCAAAGTCGCCATGAATGACACCGGCTGCTTGTGGTGCGGTCGAGCCTTGCTTGATAGTCCAGGCACGAACTTCTTTTGGTCCAGCGGTTAGGTAGCTTTGGAGACCGAGCGTGTCGTAGGCTGCATGGATGAGTTGGTGGAGACCAGCCTGCTCGATGCCGTAGCTGAGCAGTAGCTCGGCGGTGTCACTTGGGTCGAGACCACGCAGCTCCTCCTCGAGTTTTGCGGAGATAAAAATGCTTTTCGCTGGCGCAACGATACTCGCGAGTTTTTGCTTTTCGCTGCCATCAGCGACAGTATTTTCATCGACATTGAATGCGTAGATGACAGGCTTTGCGGTCAGGAGGTGTAGGTCGCTAATAGTCTCCAGATCGAGTGAAGGGAGGGCGCTCAGTGGTGTGCCAGACTCGAGGTGACGTTTGAGGCTTTCGAGATAACCTGCCGCTTCGCGCGCATTCGGGTTAGCCTTAGCCTCCTTTTGAAGTTTTGGTAGACGCTTGTCGATAGTCTGGATATCAGCAAGAATCAGCTCAGTGTTTATGATTTCGATATCATCAACGGGGGAGACGTTGTCGTTTACGTGGACAATATCATTGTTCACAAAGCTTCTTACAACATGTACGATCGCGTCGCAGTTACGAATATTCGCCAGGAATTGATTGCCAAGACCTTCGCCTTTACTAGCACCAGCAACAAGTCCGGCTATGTCGACAAAGGTGACGGTGGCTGGGATGACTTTTTCAGCCGAGTAGAGTTTTTGCAGTTCGGTTAACCGCGAGTCCGGAACAGGGACAATACCGGTGTTCGGTTCAATGGTCGCGAACGGGTAGTTGGCGGCAAGGATCTCACTGTCGGTGAGTGCATTAAAAAGCGTCGATTTCCCGACGTTTGGCAGTCCTACGATGCCGATTGACAAACTCATAGCTTCATTATTTTAACAGAGGTAGTGCACAAATACGAGTGTAGTCGACCATAATCCAGAGAGAACATCCATTTTTTGTAAATATGGTGTAATATCAATACTAAAGATAGGGGTGATCGGCAGTATCTTATTTCACGCATAAGCAGAGAGGTGTGTATGGCCCTGTATTCAACGAAATCTATCAATCGTCCTAACCTAGTGACTATATTAGGAGCCGCCGCCGCTGCACTGCTGATGTTTGTGCTGCTGGTTCTTACCTCGAGCAGCTGGCACCAAGCTGGTGCGGCAAGTCTAAGCTTTGACGCTGTCGCAGATGCGCAACTATCAACCCAATCACCGAACAAAGCGAACGGTCTCGACACTAAGATGGCGGTGTGTGGGCAAGGTACACCAGTCTGCTCAGTTGACGGCGTTAACGAAAAACGAGCGATCATCAAGTTTAACGTCACGGGTGTAACCACTGAAGTGACCGGCGTGAAACTTCGCCTCTATGTCACGAGTAAACCTGTGCCTGTATTACAGATCAAACAATTGACAGCATCAACCTGGGAAGAAGGTACGGCGACATGGAACAACGCCGCTAACGCGGAAACAACGAGTAGTGTCTACATGACCCAAGCCGGCTCGAACACTGGTTGGTATGAGGTCGACGTGACGGGCGCAGTTAGTAGTAACGGTCTCGTCAGCTTTATAGTGTTGAGCGCCGACAGTACAACGGTACGTCTCGCGACCAGGGAGACATCGACAAAACCTCAACTCGTACTCACAACCAGTGATCAGACTCCAGAACCGCCAACTGACCCAGAACCACCGGTGCCGAATCAATTGAATACCTACCTTGGTACGACCCATGTCCACACTGGGGCAAATAACGATCATGGCGTCGATGACTCAACGACTGATGAGGTTTTTGCGACAGCCAAATCATCAGGTCTCAACTTCATCATCTTGACGGAGCATGCTGGCCCGACCGGTCCCGCAGATGGTAACGCATTTTATGCTGATGCTCAAACAAAAGCCGACCTGTACTCGGAAACTGACAGGTTCGTCGGGCTTGCTGGTTACGAGTACTCGGAAAACGGTGGCGATGGTGACAGTGACAGTGGCCATATGACCGGATGGGGGACCACAGAGTATGTCAATGCGAGGGCGTCCGGAATGAATTTTAACTCCTTTTACAACCTATTGATTGCCAACCAAAATATCCCACGACCGGTACTAGCTGGCTTTAATCATCCAGCAAGCACAGGTCATGGCGCTTCCAGTGCAAACCTACTTACTCCTGAGCGCCGTGAGCTTGTAGTCATGAGTGAGACGTCGAATAAGGTTGGGTATAACAGTACCGACGAAGCGGCTTACTACCAGGGTTTCGTTGCTGAACTCGACCGCGGTTGGCGCGTGGCTCCGACCTGCGGCCTTGATACCCATGGCTTGACCGGGCTCAAACAGATTGAAACCTCGACTAAGAAACCATGTCGCACAGGACTGCTCGCGTCGACGCTTACAAAAGAGACGCTTGTCGATGCGCTCAAGCAGCGTCGTATCTACTCAACACGTGATACGAACATGCTCATTTCCTACAAGGTGAACGATAAGTGGATGGGTAGCATGGTTGGTGTTCCAGCTACCGCGACATTCGATATCACCGTCTCCGACCCAGACACGTCTACTTCGGCTGACAAGATCAAGAAAATAGAAGTGATTGGCAATGGTGGTGCGGTACTCGCGAGTCAGACGTTCGACGCACACAGTGTCTCATGGCAACCGAACGTTGCCGTTGGTAGCAACAAGTACATGTTCATCCGTATCTTCAACGGTGAACGTACAGCGCAAACTGCGGTTGCAGCACCAGTCTGGTTTGAGTAAAAGAGTCACATAAATGAAGTGTGGTAGGATTGGTTCCGATTTGTTATGCTTATGACAACAATAGGGGTAAGAGGGGAATGGAAACACCTGAACCACAGGTTGTAACAAGCCGGAAAAAACTGAGCAAAAAAATGCTTGTTTTGATTTGTGCTGTCCTCGTCGCCTTACTTTTGGCAGGACTAGTTCTTTGGGTGTGGCTGTTACGACAACCGAGTGATACTGTCGATGAACCACAAGACCAACCGTATACGATGACCCGTGAGGAATATGCCAAGGTGCATGTTGATACACTCAAGAACGACGCCCCGGCAGGAAATGCGTCCAAACTGGAAAAGATAGCGTACTATGACGAACTCATAACAACGGAGTTCACAGCAAATGATCATAAGGGAGCAGTCAGTACCTACGAGACTGCCGTGAAAACTTTTGGTGAGGCAAACCTCTCATTCAATCTTTACGTGACAGCCGCCCGGTCATACGCCAAACTTGGTAATACCTCTCAGGCACGTGCGGTACTTGTCGTCGCGGAGAAGTTCATCGATACATCCGTCTCTGATGAGTCACTTAGGGTTGACCTAAAGAGCTCACTCAATTACTTCCGGAAGGAGATCGGTTGATGCGCTGGCTGTCGAAACGCAAGTTGTCTGCGGCGGTACTCTCTTTCATGGCCGTACTTGTGATTGGTAGCGGGGTAGCCCAAGCTATCCCAACAGATCTTGTCGGTAGTGTTTCACCGATGGCATCACAAACCGATGGTCAACACCCATTCCACAACCTGATTCTTTCCGACCACGGCAAGGTCCAGAGCGTGTTGGTTGGTATGTACTTTCGGACAGCCGGAGACCAGCAGTTCAGAGTTAACGTCAGTCAGTGGTGTGATATGCGTCCGGGCAACAACTATGCCGGGAACAAAACTTTCATTGTTTTGGAATATGGAAGTCAGGTCACGTATATTACCGGTCAACAGGCATGTAATGGCTGGCTAGATGGTCAAACGTTTACGATTCCTGCCGGTCAGATTCAGCAAAATTTTCGTGACTCAACTATGTTCGGCGCGCGAGTTTCTCTACGTTGGGTGCGAGATAACGACAACAACTCCGCCTGTGTTGGTGGTGCGAATAGCTGTAACCCTATACGTAACTACTTGTCAGGCGTGGCGAGCGGTGAGGGTAGTAGGATTCGTTTCCGATTCAACCCACTTGGAGGGGGGAGTCGCGTCGGTCTGATCGAAACGAACAATGCCTCCACTTCAGAGACCAATAACAGTATCGTACAGGCAAGCGGTGAGTATTCGAACATCTATATGCCGTTCGGACTCTCATGCAGTGAGACGAACGCGCTCGCTAACGGTTCGGTCAGTGTCTATGACGCAGATAACGGACTGGCTGCTCAATCGCAATCACTCTACTTTTACGTCGGTACCCTTGGTGCCAATGGTGCCGTGACTCCTTTGAGTGCAAGTGACTACCGCGGCGAGGGTGGCGGGGCGGCGACAGGGATCAATGATATCCGGGTAACGGAAGACCCGGCGAGCGGTACTCGCACTGGTGTCACGCAAGCCCTACGTGATAATTCACGGGGCTACCCAGTATTTACGCCGAGCAACTTCAATAACGTTGGTGGCGTCACCACAGTCCAAATCTTTAGGGTTCAACCTGCTACCAAATACGTTCTGATGATCATGCGTCAGCATGCCGGGCAGTTTACCTATATCGGCGTGCCGGGTGACGCCCTCTTTGGTTCGCCTGACTTCGAATGTCAGAGTGCCGAGATTATCCCACGAGCGACCGTCAATGGTAGCGACGCAAATATCGATGTACCTCTTGGGAGTGCGCTGACGTTTCGTAACTGGGCAGTAACGCGCAATGTGTCGGGAACTGGTGATGATACGTTCCGGCTTCGAGCGGTCACGACTCAAGGTACGATACCTGGCGGTGACTGGGGTCCAGACGATCGACGTATCGCCCCGGCTAGAGATGTGCCGGACGACCGTAATGTTATCAGCTTCGTACCTGCTACACCTGGCACGTACTGTCGTGAGACGCAAATCAGTAACCCTATGCCATCGTATGTGAGAACTCCAAACGGATTGACGCAGCGCATCTGTGCTCGCGTCATCGCAGATTTACCGCCAGGAACCATCATACCGATCTCTTCACTTGATCAAACGGAATACGAAGTCGGTGGTTCCGCCAACGGCACTGCTGCCTACACGAGCACGTTCCAGATGCCGGAGCCTATCCTGTATAACGGCATCGCTACCCAGGAATACCGTGGTCTCGATCTCAGCTACACCAGCCGTATGTGGTACGACGACGGTTCGGAAACGTATCCGGCGACAGGGGACGTACAAACGAATACGAGTACGCAGACTAACCAACAAGTCGGTACACCGGCGACGAACTCAGCGCTCAATACCTGGCCACGTAGCCCGCTCGTCTTGCAGTCACACGCCAACCCGAACTTCAAGCTCTGCGTTAGCATGCAGATTACGGGGGCATCCTATGAGACTCGTAACCGAACAGTGACCCAGGTTAATTCGGTTTGGACGCCTGGTTCGTGGAGTAACTGGTCGAGGGTGAATGTCGTGTACGATGGTGAAATCACCACCACCTGCGCCCCCATCTACCGCTACCCATCGCTTCGGGTCGTCAACGGCGACATCAAGATCGGTGGCGTCTTCAAACAAGGCCTAACCGCCTGTGAGCGCACCGTGACCGACCTCAACAACCACGCCATCGTCGGTCATGCCCATGCGGTCGAGGGTACGCTACGTGGCTCAAAGGGTCAGTACGGTGTCCTGGCGCTCGGTCGCATCGCCAACTTTGGCTCCAACAACTTACTCGCGACACAAGCCGGCTCGACGACCCTGACCTTCGCCAATGCCGGCGGCACGCTCGGTGAATTCTTCGGCACAGCGACGGGCACCATCCCGACATCCTGTTTCAATGAGACCTACACTGCTTATCCGGTCGCGGCTGAGTCTTCCAGCGGTTCGGCAACCCTCGGCGCGACCGGTAACACCAATACGACCCACCGTCTCAATGGCAGCGGTGACACACTGACCATTACCGGTGGTACGGTCGGGGCAGGTGAGCGACGCATTATTCGCGTCACTGGCAGTGGTGGCGGTACCGTCGTACTAAACGGCAATATCAGCTTTGCGCCAGTCGGCAACATCGACCAGATACCGCAATTCATCCTGTTAGTCGAGGCGCCAAACGTCGACATACGTGTCGCCAGTGGTGTCACGACGCTGAGTGGCCTTTACGTCACCCAAGGCTCGTTCGCCACCTGTCACGAATTCAACGGCAGCACGACAAGCCCGAATATCCATATCGACAGTGGTTCGCCATGCTACAACGCCCTGACCGTCAAAGGTGCAGTCATCACCGGCAAGTCGGTCTTGCCGTACCGTACCAACGCCGCATCGACGACATACAGCGACCCAGCCGAGATAGTCGACCTCAACGGTACTATCCTCATCTCCGACTATGCTCGCAAACAGCAAACCGGCAACTTCATGACCATTGGTCAGATGGAGTTACCGCCGAGATTCTAAAGTCCTATCTCGCGAATAAGTAGTGAATAGGCACCTATAGTATTATTTGTTATGCTTATACCAAAGGATGGGTGCATTGGATAAAACAGAGAAGAAAGCCGTTGTTACCACGAGCACTAAAAAACCGAATAAGAAGAGGCTTATTTTAGGTTTCGTTATCGTGATTTTGTTAGTGATTGGTGTGGTGGCATATTTTCTACTCAAGCCCCCGGCTGAGGTACCGCTAAGAGCTGATGAAAGTGTGCCTGGACAACTGAGTGCTCTTTCGAATAGTGATATCGACGAGCTTGCGCAGTCAGATGTCGATCCAAACGATGATTTTAGCAGAGCCCACGCCAAGGCGTTTGCACTGTCACAGCAAGGGAACTACAGTGAGGCCGCGCGAGAGTATAAGCGACTCGTCGATACCGGTAAAGCCAGCCATGAAGTGTATGTTGAGTACGCAGCTACTCTTTACTATGGCGGGGACAAGCAAGGTGGTATCGCAGCGATGGGGACAGCCATCGAAAAACTTAAAGCGACAGATCTGAGCCAGGTGGAGAAGGACTCTACGCTCAAGGTGTATGACAACCAGCTCCAAGCTTATAAGGAGGACAACGGATAATGTTCCGCAAACTGGTTCTACTTACGTTGTTGATCATATCGGTGTTAGGCGTAGCTGCGCTTAACTATAGACACGTGACGGCGCTGGGTAACATTCTTCCAGATGGTGCTGATTCGCAGGGCGGGGCGGATATTATGCTTGCGAATGCCAATACTCGGTACGTGCGTCAGACGAACGGTAAGATACGCGTCTGGTTCCCGAACAATAACGGTTCTGTCGAGATACGTTTCGGTAATTTCTGTAGCGGCGTTCGTGGTGACTACGTTGAAAGTGAGGACGGTTCATACGGTCAGTGGGCTAACGGCGCGAATATTACGCGCTTCAGGATTCCACAAACTGGGCAGGAATGGTTTGGTCGCAAGGGTGTCAACTGTAACGCGTCGCACACCTTTAATTTCAATAATATTACGACGATGCAAAACGGCTATTATTACCGTGATATCGATATCGACTATGTCGGTGGGCGCCAGAATCCGTTCTCTGGCGCCGTGAATAATTACCTTATTGCTGCCCCTGGACAGCCTAATGCCATCATCGGTCTTCCTGGCGATGACTCTGGACACCAGTTGACACAGGATCAGGTGAATGGCTCACCGCGTAACACTGATTATCGAGCACTTTTTGGGGCCCCGTGCAACCTTGATAGCCCAGAACAAGCGCGTATCTATATGTATGACCTTGATAATGCTGGCGGTAGTGGTGCACAGCAGTTTGGTGATGTGACGATACGACTTTTCGACCGGACATCCGGTAACTATGTCCAGTTCGACAACAGCTCACATTCAGGAAATCCTGGTACCACATGGCGTCCGGCAAATTTACAAAATGACAAACAGTGGGTAGCCTTCACTGCACGCCCCGACCACAAATATCGCATGGAAGTGAACAACGTCTATAACAACAATACGATTCAGTGGAGCCTTCCGTATGCACAGATCTTTAGTGAACCGTGCCACTCGGCGCGAATCGTGCCACGTGCGACCGTCAATGGTTCAGCTACCAACATCACCGTACCACTCGGCACCGCTCTGACCTTCCGAAATTTCTCTGTTACGAGCGATCTGGATGGAACGGGTTCTGATACATTCCGACAACGCGTCGCCGTGACTGATGCCCCAATGCCTGGTGGTGGGGTCGCGGCAACAGATTATCGGATTGCAGGTGCCCGTGATGTACCGAATAGCCGCAATCAATTTAGCTTCACACCGACAGTTGCAGGAAGGTACTGTCGTGAAACTCGGATTAGCAATTACCCTTCGTACGTAGAAACGCCACAAGGAGCTACTCAACAGGTTTGTGCCCGTGTGACTGGCAGTACTCCTACTGGCAACATTACTCCAGCGGCCACCCTCAACGCGTCTGAATACGAAGTCGGTGGCTCCGCTACCGGTACTATTGCCTATACTAGTAACTTTACAATGCCGACACCGACCACCTCACAAGGAGTCACGCTGCAGGAATACCGTGGTCCATACCTCAACTACACCAGCCGCATGTGGTACGACGACGGTTCGGAAACGTATCCGGCGACAGGGGACGTTGAGACAAACAACGACACTCAAACACAGCGGCAGATTAGCGGGGGGCCAGTCACCAATGCTAACCTCAACACCTGGCCACGTAGTCCACTCGTCTTGCAGCCACACAGTAATCCTAATTTCAAAATCTGTGTCAGTATGCAAATTTCCGACGCTTATTACGAGCAGCGCACAAGATCAGTCACGCCGGCTGGGGCACCAACAGCCTGGAGTGCCTGGAGCCGAGTCGACATTGGCTACGACGACCAAATCACCACCACCTGCGCCCCCATCTACCGCTACCCATCGCTTCGGGTCGTCAACGGCGACATCAAGATCGGTGGCGTCTTCAAACAAGGCCTAACCGCCTGTGAGCGCACCGTGACCGACCTCAACAACCACGCCATCGTCGGTCATGCCCATGCGGTCGAGGGTACGCTACGTGGCTCAAAGGGTCAGTACGGTGTCCTGGCGCTCGGTCGCATCGCCAACTTTGGCTCCAACAACTTACTCGCGACACAAGCCGGCTCGACGACCCTGACCTTCGCCAATGCCGGCGGCACGCTCGGTGAATTCTTCGGCACAGCGACGGGCACCATCCCGACATCCTGTTTCAATGAGACCTACACTGCTTATCCGGTCGCGGCTGAGTCTTCCAGCGGTTCGGCAACCCTCGGCGCGACCGGTAACACCAATACGACCCACCGTCTCAATGGCAGCGGTGACACACTGACCATTACCGGTGGTACGGTCGGGGCAGGTGAGCGACGCATTATTCGCGTCACTGGCAGTGGTGGCGGTACCGTCGTACTAAACGGCAATATCAGCTTTGCGCCAGTCGGCAACATCGACCAGATACCGCAATTCATCCTGTTAGTCGAGGCGCCAAACGTCGACATACGTGTCGCCAGTGGTGTCACGACGCTGAGTGGCCTTTACGTCACCCAAGGCTCGTTCGCCACCTGTCACGAATTCAACGGCAGCACGACAAGCCCGAATATCCATATCGACAGTGGTTCGCCATGCTACAACGCCCTGACCGTCAAAGGTGCAGTCATCACCGGCAAGTCGGTCTTGCCGTACCGTACCAACGCCGCATCGACGACATACAGCGACCCAGCCGAGATAGTCGACCTCAACGGTACTATCCTCATCTCCGACTATGCTCGCAAACAGCAAACCGGCAACTTCATGACCATTGGTCAGATGGAGTTACCGCCGAGATTCTAGGGGATACTGAAAATTAGTGGTGGAAATAAACATGCTTATGTATAATGAGGCTCAAGATGAAACTAATACCTAAGGTGGGCGATTACTTCGCGTTGGATATCGGTACCACAGCCGTTCGCGTGATGCAACTTACAGGTGGGCCGGGTGGATGGTCGCTTGCTCATTACGGCGTCGCGCCAATCGACATGCGGGTGAGCACCTCTGACTCCCCAGAGGATCAGCGCAAGCTTGCTGAGATCATCGTCAAGCTTATTAGCGAGAGTCGCATTAGTGCCAGCGATGTTGTTCTCGGTGTCCCATCGGACAAGATGTTCGCGACGGTCGTCGATCTACCGGATATGCCAGCGAATGAACTCGCTAACACGATCAAGTATCAGGCGGACCAATACATCCCGATGTCACTCGATGAGGTCAAGGTCGACTGGGCTGTTCTCGGTAAGTCGATGAAAGATACGACACAGAACGAGGTACTTATCGCGAGTGTTAGCAATAAATTCACCGAAGCTCGCTTGGATCTAGTCGAAGGGTTGGGCTTTAGTGTTGTGGCAATCGAACCCGATTCGGTCGCGTTAGCACGGTCGTTGCAACCAAACGGTGCTCCGGACGGACGTATCATCATTGAGATCGGTGACTTTAACACAGACATCGTGGTGACATATGATAACGCACCACGCCTCATCCGTTCGATTCCTGTAGGCATCCAGGCGTTTATCAAGACGACATCTCAGAACCTTAATGTTCAGCACGACCAAGCAGAGCAGTTCATGATGAAGTTTGGTGTGCAAAAAGACAAGCTAGAGGGCCAGATTTATCGTGCTATGGAAACGACGCTGGATCAATTTACTTCTGAGATCGTCAAATCTGCCAAGTTTTTCCAGACGCGCTACCCGAATGTACCGCTCAGCTCGGCGATTCTTTCAAACTACGCCGCGACCGTGCCAGGATTTGGTCAGTATCTCAGTGAAAAGATCGGCCTGAAGGCAGAACTAGGCAACCCATGGCAGCAAATACGCGTTGGCGGCGCTGACCAGACCAACCTCCAGCCGTATTCAGCACAATTCGCCGTTGCAATCGGACTCGCCCAGAGGGGTAATCAATGATTACGCTCAACCTTCTTCCAGACGTAAAGCGTGAATATCTGCGGACTCGACGCCTGCAGGCAAAAGTTATGGCGATCGCGACACTGGTTTCACTCGGTGCTATCGGTCTCGTCGTGTTGCTCGCTGTTTGGGTCTACGGTGGACAAACGGTCTACAAGAGTTTTTTGACTGGTGAGATAGAAAAGCATGGCAAAGAGCTCAAAGAGATCAAGGAGATTGATAAATACCTGACACTGCAAAACCAGCTAAACTACCTCACGGAGCTACATGATGGCAAGATGGACTTCTCTCGGCTTATGACGTTCTTGCCGGCAATGAATCCAGCGGCACCAAATAACGTGAGACTTACAAAAGTAGAGGCAACCGCCGATGAAGCATTGGACCAGAACACTATGATTCTCGAAGGGGAGGTAGCGAACTATACGGCCCTCAACACCTTCCGTGACACCCTGAAAAACGCAGAGTTTACCTATGAGGGGCAAGACGATCCAATCAAGCTCTTTGACTCCATTGAGGTCGCAACAAGCTCGCTCGAACGCAGTCAGCTTGGCGGTACGATGGTTGTTTTCAAGATAGAAACTACCTATAATCCTGAAGCTTTCCTATTCAGCACCGAGGAGCCAGTCGTTACGGTTCCAAAGATGAGCACAACACAGTCATTGCAAAACGCACCAAATGTCTTTGGTGGCAGCACAAGGGAGGAGGAGTGATGGACAAAGAAAAACAACCAGCACCAGCACCTCAGCAACCAACTCCAACCCCGTTGACGGGTGTGCGCAAGCGTCAGCAGATCGAGATGACGAACAGACGCATATTTATATGGGTTGCCGTCGCTTCCGTCGTCGTGTCCTTCAGCCTGATAGCTTTACAGTTCCTCGTCAAAGAATTCCTCTTTAATCAAAAGATTATTTCAGCGAAGAACCAGACAAACAACACGCTTATCAAGAACATTGATACTGCAGAGGAGCTGAAAGCGAATGTCAATAAACTGCTGGCAGATGAAAATCTAGGTTCGGTCGAAGGGCTCGATCAGAACGCAGAGACATCCAACCTGAGTCTCGTCCTGGATGCACTGCCAGTCGATGGTGACGCGACTGGATTTGCGAACTCGCTCCAAGCAGTTGTTCTGCAAAGGTCTGGTGTTGGCATCGACGAACTCTCGACGACCAATCAAGCTTATGACGCTTCGGGTATGACGACGGACCAGACGAGCCTTGCCTCATCTCCGCAACCACTACCGTTCAGTGTCAAGTTCGGGGGTAATTTCCAGCAGACGAGTCAGACCCTCAGTGATCTCGCGAAAGTCATTCGACCGATTTCGGTCAATAAGCTAGAGATCAGTGCTTCTGACAGCACGCTGACCCTGACACTCAACGGTGTGACATATTTCGTGCCTGCTAAGACGGTCAGTATTACCAAGGAGCAGTTGAAGCCATGAAGAAAAGCGATATCGCACTACTAATTCTTATCGTTTCCGTCAGCCTCGGAGTGGCATATTTTGTCGGTCAGTCATTGCTCGGTTCAAGGACCCAACAGCCGGTGCCGGTGGAGAAAACCGAAGCCATCACCTCTGATGTAAAAGAACCTGATGCAAGAGTGTTTAACACGGATGCAATCAACCCCTCGGTACCTATCAACATAGGTAACTCAACAAACCAAGAACCATTTGGTAACTAGGAGGAGCCAAAGGTGGCACTCCTCACAGACGAGAACCAGCAAAAGGTCGTCGACCTACTCATCGGCGAGAATACGCTCACCGCTGATCAGGTCGAGGGTTATCGTATTAATGCCAAGAGCAAAGGCACGCCGTTACTGACGGAGCTAATTCAATCTGGTGCGGTGACTGAAGAGGACATCACACGTGGTCTTGCCTCAGTTAGCAACATTCCATACGTCAACCTGAATAACGTCACTATCACCCAGGACGTGCTCGCGTTGCTGCCAAAAGATGTCGCAGAGTGGTATATGGCTGTACCTATCGGCATGCTCAAAGAAGGCAACGGCAAGTCCCGACTTGCCGTCGCGATGCTCGATGCGAATAACGTGCAGGCCGTCGACTTTCTTGCGAACAAAATCCAACAACCGCTCAAAGTCTACATGGCCTCAGAAAAAGGCGTTCAGCACGTCCTCGATCAGTACCACGCCGATCTTGCGCAAGGCGTGAGTGCGGCAATCACCTCTGCGCAGCAAGAGGAGCAGGCAAAAGCAGAAGTTGCGGCTGCGGCTCCCGAAATCAAACAAGACTCACCGATTTCACGGGCACTCAGTACGATTCTTGAGTACGCTGTTCGCTCCCGTGCGTCCGACATACATATCGAACCTACCGAGACAGATCTGTTAATCCGCTGTCGAATTGACGGTGTGCTGCGGGAAATCATGAAGCTTCCGAAGCAGATTGAACCGGCACTGATCTCACGTATCAAGATTCTCAGTAACCTCAAGATTGATGAACACCGCGTGCCACAAGACGGTCAGTTCACGGTGAGCGCAGCCGGTAAGGAGGTTGACCTACGTATCGCGATCAGTCCCGTCGTTTGGGGTGAGCAGGTTGTCATACGTCTGCTCGATAAGTCAGGGACAAGCTTCAAGCTCGAGGAGATGGGTTACGCGGGACGCGCACTACGAACGATACGAAAAGGCATCAAAAAGCCGAATGGCATGATCCTTACTTCTGGCCCGACAGGTTCTGGAAAATCAACCAGTCTCTATGCTCTGGTCCAAGAGATCAAGAACGAGAGCATCAACATCGTGACGCTTGAAGACCCGGTTGAGTACAAGATGAACGGGGTGAATCAGATTCAGGTGAATGCCGAGGTCGGTTTGACGTTCGCATCAGGTCTGAGGTCTATCCTTCGACAAGACCCAAACGTCGTTCTGGTTGGTGAGATTCGCGACAAAGAGACGGCGAACTTGGCGGTCCAGGCGGCTCTCACAGGGCACTTAGTCTTCAGTACGCTTCACACGAACTCGGCGGCAGGTGTCTTGCCGCGCCTTCTCGATATGGGCATAGAACCTTTCCTGTTAGCTAGCACCGTTAACACGGTTATCGGTCAGCGTCTTGTCCGTCGCTTGGCAGATACGAAAGAATCAGTCAATTCAACCGAGCTTGAAACCAAGAGTATCCAAGAGACAATAGGCTCATTATTACCAGGTACGAAAGAGGATGTTGCCAAGGTTTCCGAGGACCTCGGATACAAAGACCTTCCGCTTAGAACACAAAGCGCTTATACTTTAGCCAGAGGCAAGGATAGCCAACAAACACCAGGAGGCTTTAAAGGTAGGGCAGGGGTGTACGAGGTTATGGATGTCAGTGAAGCGATCCAAGGACTTATCGTGAAGAAGGCGACGAGCGCCGACATTCAGCGACAAGCGATTGCCGAGGGAATGCTGACGATGCGTCAAGATGGATATCTCAAGGCGCTGCAGGGTATAACAACCTTAGATGAAGTAAACCGCGTGGCGGCTAACATGGCATAACAGAGTGGGGAACGAAGCGATGCAACCAACAGATTTACGAATAGAGACACTGCTAGAGGACGTTATACGAAAACGTGCATCAGACCTGCACCTGCAGGTTGGGCTACCGCCGATGCTCAGGATCGATGGGTCTCTGGTACCAGTTCCAGGATTAGAGCCGCTCGATATCGAAACGGTTGAAAAACTGGTTTTCGCCATTCTCGACCAGGATCAACAGCAGATTCTGATGAAGGATAAGGAGTTCGATTTCAGCTTTGCTTTCGGTGACCTCGGTCGTTTCCGTGTTAATGCGTTCCACGAGCGAGGCAATCTCGCCGCTGCGCTACGTCTCATCCCGAACGAGATTAAGACGATCGCTGAGCTTGGTATGCCAAACGTGGTCAATACGTTCTCTAGCTATCCACGTGGTCTCGTCTTGGTGACCGGACCGACAGGTTCTGGTAAATCGACGACACTGGCAGCGCTCATTGATCAAATCAACACTGACAAAGCGCATCACATCATCACCATCGAGGATCCGATCGAGTTTACGCACAAGTCCAAAAAGTCGGTCGTAGTGCAGCGAGAAGTCCACTACGATACATATTCATTCAGTGCCGCACTTCGCTCAAGCCTGCGTCAGGACCCTGACGTCGTTCTGATCGGTGAGATGCGTGACCTCGAGACCATCTCGGCTGCGATTACGATCGCTGAGACCGGGCACCTCGTCTTTGCGACGCTTCACACCAACTCAGCCGCGCAGTCGATCGATCGTATGATCGACGTCTTCCCACCTCACCAACAGCCGCAAATTCGCGCCCAGCTGGCAAACATCCTGATGGGTATCTGTTCACAACGCCTCGTACCGGCGATCGGTGGTGGTAGGATCGTTGCGGCCGAGATCCTGACCGCTACGCCTGCGGTACGTAACATTATCCGTGAAGGCAAGACGCACCAGCTTGATGCGGTTATCCAGACCGGTGGTGACCAGGGTATGCAGACCATGGACAAGACACTGGTCGGGCTCGTCCAGGCCGGAACCGTTACCTACGAAGAAGCGCGAAACTTTGCCGTAGATATCACTGAATTCGATAGGATGATGCGAGGCTAACCATGTTAACGTTTAGTTACACAGCAAGGGATAGGGCGAACAACAAGATTGTGAAATCCACCCTGCAGGCTGAATCGGAGGCGGAAGCAGCTAAACTGTTGATGGCTCGTGATCTCATCCCGCACGAGATCAAGCCAGAGTCGGCAGGCGGCGGACTGAACTTCCTCAAAAACCATGTCGGCACCAAGGACAAAGTCGTCTTTACGAGGCAGCTCGCAACACTTATCAATGCAGGCCTACCGCTTGCTAAGAGCTTACACACAGTACAGGAGCAGACCGAGAACAAACGCCTCAAGACGATCGCGCAAGAAGTGATAGCAAGCGTCGAAGGCGGTAGTTCGCTGGCAGACGCATTCGCGAAGCACAAAGAGTTCGATGAGCTTTTTGTCGCCCTCGTGGCTGCAGGTGAGGTGTCAGGTACGCTCGACAAAGCTCTGGAGCGCATAGCTAACCAGCAGGAAAAGGACGCCGAGATCGCCGGCAAGATCAAGGGCGCTATGCTCTATCCGGCAATCGTGCTCGTCGTTATCATCGGTGTTATCATCTTTATGCTCACGACTGTCGTGCCGCAGATCGAAACCCTTTACGCGAGCCTTAAACAGTCACTACCGTTCTTGACCGCCATGATGGTGGCGATGGCTGACTTCTTGACGAATTTCTGGTGGCTCATCCTCATCGTGCTCGGTATCGGTGTCTACTACCTCCGCCACTATATTGAAACGACCTCTGGTAAGCGACAACTTGATCTTTTCAAACTCAATGTGCCGCTTTTTGGCACTATGTTTCGAAAGCTCTACATGGCGCGATTCACACGGACCGGCCAAACGCTTCTTATGAGCGGTGTGCCGATGCTCGAGATGCTTCGTATCGCAGGTCGCTCATCGGGCAACAGTCACGTTACAGACGCGATCCTTCGAAGTGCTGATAAGGTCAAGACCGGTAAAGCACTTTCGGAGTCGATCAAGAACGAAGAGTATGTCCTCCCGCTTGTACCTCAGATGATCAGCATCGGTGAGCAGTCGGGAACGATCGATGACATGATGGGCAAGGCGGCGACATTCTATGAAAATGAGCTGGATGCTGCGATCCGTTCTATCTCAACGGCTATCGAACCGCTCCTCATGGTCGTGCTTGCGATAGTCGCCGGTGGTATGGTTGGCGCTATCTTGCTGCCTATCTACCAGTTGGTCGGTAACACCTCTCTCTAGAAAAAAAAAGGGCTTGTCAGCCGTCCAAATAAGATGTTAAATTAACCATGAGTGTGATATAGTCACATCGTATTAAGCAATCGTGCTAACAAATTAGGGGGTATATAACAGTGACTAACAAACAAAAAGAAGGGTTCACAATCATCGAAGTTGTGCTGGTGCTTGCTATTGCCGGTCTGATCTTCTTGGTTGTTTTCCTGGCGCTTCCTGCGCTTCAGCGTAGCCAGCGTGACACACAACGTCGCAGCGATGTCGGTCGTCTTGCTACCTCGATCAGCAACTACCAGTCTAATAACCGTGGTGCAGTCCCAACAACGGCCGCGAACCTCACGACATTATTGAATGACTATGTGAGGACTGCAGCTGCTGACCCATTCGCAGATCCAAATGGTACTGACTACACTTTGACACTTTCAACCGTTGGTGCTACCGGTGCTGGAACGGTCCCAGCGAACACCATGTACTACTACACCAACGCAACCTGTAACGGTGAAGCAGCCGTGGCATCAACTGGTGCGCGAAAAGTCGCCGTCAGGGTTGACCTAGAAGGTGGTGGTAGTTTCTGCCAGAACAACTAGTTAGATAGCTGGTTAGGGCAATCTCATAAATAACGCGCCGTTTCGGCGCGTTATTTGCTATCATGGTGCTAATGTTCATCTACGAGGTATTCATCTGCGTGTTCTTGGCTGTTCTGGGCGCAGCTATGGGTAGTTTCGCTGGTGCAGTCGTATGGCGGCTGAAACATAAGCGTGACATCGTTCGTGAGCGCTCAGAGTGTGAACATTGCCATCACAAGCTCGGTGTTCTCGATCTTATCCCGATCGTGAGTTGGGTTACTCTGGCTGGAAAATGCCGATATTGTCACAAACCGATAGGTAGGAGCGCGCTACTGCTTGAAGTGGCGCTGGCAGCTTATTTCGTCATCTCATATCTTGCGTGGCCGTACGGACTCACGACGGGTCTTGAGTGGTTGGCGCTCGTGTTATGGCTCGTAATGGGGGTAGGACTCGCGATACTTTTCGTCTACGACCTGAGATGGTATTTGTTACCGGACAAGGTTGTTTTCCCGTTGATCGCCGTATCGGGTGTGCTGTTTGTGCTACGGGCAGTCGCACAAGGATGGACACCGGGTATTTTCATCGTTGAGCTTGCACTCGCGCTGCTTGCTGTCGCCGGCTTTTACGGCTTTATCTATACAGTTTCGAAGGGCGAATGGGTTGGATTTGGCGACGTCAAACTCGGCGTGGTCATCGGCTTGGCTCTTGGATGGCAACTCGCGCTCCTGGCCGTTCTGATCGCGAACCTCGTCGGCGTCCTGGTCATCTTGCCCGGTCTGGCCTCTGGGAAGCTGCAACGTAGCTCACGGGTTCCATTCGGTCCGTTTCTTATCACTGGCCTTGTGCTATCAGGCCTTTTTGGTCACCAGATACTGCTTTGGTACGCAAGCCTCATTACCCCTGGTTTCTAGTTAAAACGGTTGTGCTATAATCAACTCAAATGGTGCGACAGAGTGGGTTTACGATCATCGAGGTGCTTTTATTCCTAGCGGTGAGTGGGCTACTCTTTATGATTGCAGCCAGTTCTCTGAACGCGACAATTCGTAACACTCGGCTTACTGATGCGACTAATGGACTTGAGAACTTCGTCAGCCAACAGTATAGTGACGTCCGTTCTGGGGTATCGTTTCGCTCCGATGCTGCACAGACCTGTGGCGTTGGTGGTGCGGGCGCAGCAGAGCTGCCCGGTGCGTCAGATGATTGCATCGTCGTAGGCAGGCTTTTGGATTTCGTGGCGACCGGCGGGTCGGCAGATCCAAATGCTATCAATGTCTATTCAATCGTCGCAAACCGGTGCCCGCAGAACACCGTACAGCCAACCGAGAACGGTTGTCCGAATGCACCCGGTGTCTGTGCTAACACCGACAGCAGCGACGCAGGCAAGATTGCCACGTATTGCCCAAGGGTTCTATGGGCCAACCAGCTGGATTCATACAATTTCCAGTGGGGCGTCTCGCTACCGCCAAACGTTGCCGGCGGAACGTTCCAAAATCCTCGAGTCGCACAGGTGGATGGTTCGCAACCCAGGATAAATCGCCTGGCTATCATCCATTCGCCAACTTCAGAGCGTATCTATACGTACGCATTCAATGATCCTGCCACTCCTACCAATACACAGGTGATCGATCGTACCAAGCTCGTGAGAAACACCGCTGATCGTAACGTCATGATGTGTATCAGTGGCATGGAGTTCGGTGCTACGCTGTCGCACTTCGTTTCGATTGAGGCTGGGCAGAGTTCGGATCTCGTGACGAGCGGCGCGGTCCGTCCAGTGGCTCAGATGCCTGGGGGGATGGCATGCTGAGAAACAAGAGTGAACGAGGAGATACCCTTGTCGAGGTACTGCTTGCAACGGCAATACTGGCTTTTTTGGTGGCAGCCTGCGCGGTGATTATGAATAGTGGCCTGGCAAGTGTGCAGACAGCTCTCGAACGTACTCAAGTACAAGCTGCTATGCAAGGGCAGGCGTCGATTCTCAGGGCGCTTCGCGATGCTGCGTTAAAAGAGTTTTCCGACGAAGCGAAGGTACAATGGAGCACTGTTATGAGTTACGCTACGTCGAAAAACTCGACAGCCGAGACGGCCGTGTGTACTGTCGGAGGATACAGCGGTACGAGATTCCATTTCAGCGACAGTAGTACGACAGAGACGAGCTCTTGGCTGCGTCCACAGGCGCTCAGCGCCATCACCAACCCCGACCAAGCCGTGCCAAGCGGTAGTGAGATTTTGCCGACACCTGGTGATGGGTTGTGGATAGAGGCGTATCGTGGCATGGAAGGTGGCACGGTCCCGTACTATGACTTCTATATCAAGTCATGCTGGGAAAATATCGGTTCCGGTCCAAAACGGGAACTCAAAACGGTCGTGAGGTTATATGGCGATCTCTAGTCGTACACGAAACCAGGGCTTCACGCTCATCGAGTTGATGCTTGCGATGGTATTTTTGAGCGCGATCATCTTGTTTGGGGTGCTCACGTTTGTCCAGGCACTTGCCGTCTACAACAAGGGCATTTCAATCTCACAAATCAACGAAACTGGCCGAGCATTGACGAATGACCTCAACCGATCGTCAAATAACGCCACATCCTTTATGGTCTCTGATCAAATCATGTGCATTGGCAAGACTGCCTACATGTGGAACACGGTTGCAACGCCAACTGGCCAGCAGTATCGCGTGAGTGGCCAACCGATAGGCATTGTGCGAACGGTCGACAGTATAGACGCGCGTAACACCTACTGTAATAGCGCTAGTCGGACGATTCAGCCTAACGACGTTACTAGCCTCATCGGCACACAGGTTCGTGTCCTTGACGTTACGGTTGGGCAGCCAGATTCCGCAGCTGCCGAGGGGAGCTCTCTGGAGGCGCCGCTCCTGAAATTCGTTCTCACTATCGGTACGAGGAGTGAGGATGGGGCGGTTGACCCAGTCCAAAGCGGTACCTACTGGACGTGTCCTACCGGTACGTTCGGTACGTTTTGCGCGGTCGGCACCTACTCAACTACCATTTACGTGCAGAGTGGGTCATAATGAAGGCAATCATGAGGGAAATGGGGAACAGAAAGACCGAGAACGGATTCGTTTCGATACTGACGGTCCTTATGTTCATGATCTTGACGACCATCGTGACCGTAAGTTTCGTGACCCTTACGCTTGGAGAGCAGCGCCAGACGCTTAACGATGACCTCGCAAAAGGCGCGTACGATGCTGCTCAGGCTGGGATAGAAGACGCGAAACGAGCCATTCGACATTGTCGCAACACTGGATGTGAAACGGCACTTTATAACCAATCATGCCCGGGCTTTTTTGAGACCAATCAGATGAAGACGGACCTCGGTCTGACGACCGTATCGCCGACGACCAATGCCATCAGGGTTGGAGAGCCCTCTGCGAACCAGCGCTATACCTGCGTGACGGTGTCAAATGTCATCAACAAGTTCTGGGGTGAGCTTGATCCAAATTCTGCCGCCTCGCAGACCGTCTTTCTGCCGCTCAAGGGCGAAACACCCTTTAACAGTGTGAAGATATCATGGTCGATGCGGTCAGGCACTGCCGCATTGCCTAGTGCTGCCCAGGTTCAAACAACTAATCCCTCGTTGCCGAACTGGAATGCGAACTGGCCTGCGGCCATGAGGACGATGGTACTAAGTCACCCAAGCGGTAATGTTTCGGAGAGCTCCGTCACATCTCGATCAACCTTCTTCGTGCCGGCTTCCGGTGGTGTGAACAACTATGGCCACGGTAGTACGAACGCCCGAATCGTCACAAGGTGTAATACTGCCAACCAGGGTGGTGCGGAAAACGTCGATGGTGATTATCTATGTCAGATGACGATTACAGGGGTAGGTATAACAGGCCAAGATTGGTATCTTCAGCTCGCACCTTATTACCAAGCAGCCGCGTTCAAGGTGGAGCTGTTCAATAACAGTACTCGGGTCAATATGGTGGACGCTGGTTATTTAGTAGACTCAACTGGCGCGGTTTCAGATGTCTATCGTCGGGTCCAAGTGATGCTCGGTCCTGATGATGTTGTTTCTCCGAGCAGCTCGATACAAAGTGGTGAAAAACTATGTAAGAACTTCAGAGTAACTGGCTTCTTTAATACCGTCTTGTCCCTTGGTGAAAACTGTGATCCGACCGTTTCGGTGACGCCGCCCGTGGGAGGTGGTGGCGGCGGAGGTGGTGGCAGTGCCCAGGCATTGCTCGGAGGTTATTGCTCAATTAATGTGTGTAACCCAGGTGATGACGATGATGGACCCGGGGGTGGTGGAGGCAACGGAAATGGTAACGGTAACGGCAATGCGCCTCCAACCAACTATACGCAAAGAATCTTTAACGCGTCGAACAACCCCTCATCAGAAGTCGCAGGCTGTCGTTGGGCGATCAGTGACGGGACAGTGATAAATAACCAATACTGTAATTTCAATGACAGCTTTCTCCACACGTTCCCAACCACACCATACCCACCAAGAGTGAGATATGATGTTACCCTGACAGTTACACTGCGATCAGGTGAGCAGGCAACATATACGGGTGCGTTCTACGAGCCAAACTACACCAGCGCAGGCAACTAGGCTGGTTTTTTAGTTCTATGGAACTTGCTGTGCACGTCGTGGAGATGCTGGTCAGTCACATGGGTGTAAATCTGGGTGGTCGCGATATTGCTATGACCGAGCATACTCTGGACCGACCGGATGTCAGCACCGTTCATGAGCAGATCAGTCGCGAAACTGTGACGCAACGTATGTGGTGAGACATGCTTGGTGATGCCTGCCAGCTTTGCGTAGTGCGAGACGATGCGCTGGACGGAGCGAGGAGTGAGACGGAAGCTTTCCCCCTCGCTGTCTCCGTGTTTTGCGCCGCTGTAGCGGATAAAGAGTGGTTTGGCAGGGTCGCTACGGGTTTCGAGGTACGCGGCGAGGCACTCGGTAGCTTCGGGACTGACAAAGACCGGCCGGTCCTTTTGTCCCTTACCGCGCACCATGAACTCGCCGCGCTGCAGGTTGATGTGGTCGCGGTTCAGGTTGCACAGCTCGCTGACGCGGAGCCCAGATGAGTAGAGCAGCTCCAGGATAGCTTTGTCACGTAGCCCCCCAGCCGATTGACCGTCAATTGCCTCGAGGATACGCTCGGTCTCCTCCTGAGTTAGGAAACTAACCTGTTTGCGCTTTGTTTTCGGTAATTCCACCTTTTCCGGAGTCAGCGTCTCGATATCACGCTTCGAGCAGTAGCCAAGGAAGCTTCGAAGGGCGATCAGGTGATAGCTTTGGGTAAGGGTACTGAGGCTATCGCCGGCTTCGTTTTCGTAGCGATTGAGCCACAGGCGCCATTTACGGACCATCTCGCTGGTAATCTTTTCGACCTCGATGTCACCGGCAAATTCAACTAGCCGATCAAGGTAGAGGTGGTAGTTCTCGGCTGTGCGCTGTGAACGGCCGCGTTCAACCTCGACGTGTTCGATGAAGTCGATGATGAGCTCTGAGAGGTACATACGACTATCATACCGCTTACGTTCATATTTTGCGACGCGGTGCCGTGCGGTACAATAAATTGCAATGACTATCTTTGAAGCCATCGTGCTGGGTCTCGTCCAGGGTTTGACCGAGTTTATCCCGGTTTCGAGCTCCGGGCATCTGCTCATCTTTCAGAATTTCTTGCTCGGAGAGGTTGATCACCTATTTATTCAAGCGCTCGATTTCGGAACCCTAGCGGCGCTACTCATCTACTTCTGGCCAAAACTCAAAGACCTGTTTTTACAAGTAACGAAACAAGGTGATTACCGTCTGGCGCGTAATATTCTCATCACGAGTATTCCAGCGGGGCTTTTGGGGCTCTTACTGGCTGATTTCATCCAGACCAACCCGTTTATCCTCTCGCCGTACGTGACAGTAGCGATGCTGGCCAGTGTCGGTGTGCTGATGGTACTATCCGATATGTTGCCTCAGAAAACTGCTCGTGTGAGCGGTAGTGATCTTAGTCCACGCCGTTCATTGTTCATCGGTTTGGCACAGAGCCTCGCGCTGATACCGGGTGTGTCTCGCTCTGGTTCAACGATACTGGCTAGCCGCGTTATGGGGCTCAACCCTAAGGCTGCCGCAGAATACAGCTTTATGGTTTCGATCCCGATCATGGTCGGTCTGGTCGGCAAGCTGCTCCTCAAGCCATCCGACCGCCAATACCTCATCGACAACGCCGGAGTATTGTTAGTTGCTAACCTGACAGCCTTTGTCGCGGCGCTTCTCGCCATCCATTTCCTGCTGAGCTACTTGTCGAAACACGGCCTCAGTATATTTGGCTATTACCGCATAGCCCTTGCTACGGTCGTACTGTATCTACTTCTGTTACAATAGGGACAAGATTGAACAACAAAAGGAGTCATTTGTGGAGCAAACGCTCGTCGTCTTAAAACCTGACACTGTGCAGCGAGGTATCGCTGGAGAGATTATTACTCGGTTCGAAAAAGCCGGCCTAAAGATCGTGGGCATGAAAATGGTCGCACCCGATGAAAAACATTTCCATGAACACTACGAGGGCATCAGTCAGCTCATCAGTAGGTGGGGAGAAGAGATTTACCGTATTACGCTCAGCCACATGACTGAAGGTCCGGTCGTCGCACTCGTGCTTGAAGGCGTCGAAGCGGTTGAACATGTTCGCAAGATGGTCGGCGCGACCGACCCCAAAGATTCAGCACCCGGTACTATCAGGGGTGACTACACGCACGTGACCCGTAACTTCACCAACTCCCGTGGTGGGACCTTGCCGAACATCCTTCATGCATCGGGTGACAAAACAGAAGCTGAGAAGGAAATTGCCCTCTGGTTTGATAAGACGGATATCTATAGCTATACCACTGCCACCGAAAGTACGGTTCACGGCCGCGTCCCAGAGAAAAAATAGTATACTAGCTAGGCGCCCTGGTAGTTCAACGGATAGAATAATACCGTCCTAAGGTGGAGATGTTGGTTCGATTCCAGCCCGGGGTACCACATAAGCGAATGAAATACCGGTAATTCACCGGTATTTTTAGTATCATAGTCCCATGGAACCTGCATTTGACGGTCAGCGAGAGGGCGAAGAAGTCGTCCTGGTCTTTCGCCGTCATATCATCGCGCTTCGCAAAGGTTTTTACTCGATACTGATACCATTCGCGTTGGCCAGCCTGCCAACCCTTTTCTTTCCGGGAGAGTTGCTCTATCTCTATATTGCGTTCGGTGGTCTTGCGTTCGGTCTCGTCCTGTTCTTCTACCACTGGATTGGTTGGTACTTCACGATATTCATCCTGACTGACCAGCGCCTTCGACAGAGCACGCAAAAGGGCTTTTTCGGCAAGAGCGTCATCGACCTGCCGGTATCAAAGATCCAAAACATAAGCTATACTATTCCTGGATTGAGTGGTGAGTTATTTGGCTTTGGAACCATCGTCATTCAGACGTATGTAGGCGACCTTATCCTCGATCTCATCCACCAACCCGGCGAAGTTTATAACAAGCTACAAGATGTCGCAGCGACGACAGCCACTAATACCTCAGAAAGTCATGAAGAAATTAACAGCTAAGTTTAAAAAGGCTCAACCGCCTGAAGAGAAGTCGAGCCGGATCACCAACGAGACGGTCGCGGAACATCGTGAACAGATTTTAGCCGGCGGACGCAAGTTCAAGTATCCGGTCCAATACGCAAAGCACAAACTCGTGCTCAACAGTCTCCTGATTGCGTTCGGTGCCATAGTACTCTTGTTCGTCCTGTGCTGGTACCTGCTGTACTTCGCGCAAGTGAACACCAAATTTATGTATCGGCTTACGCAGCTCGTGCCAGTGCCAGTCGCAAACGTCGACGGTGAAGATGTCCGCTATAGCGAGTACCTCAAAAAATACCGCAGTGACATCTTCTCACTTGTTCAGCAGGAGCAGATCAATCTCAAGAGCGCCGACGGCAAGCGCCAGAGCGAATACTACAAGCGTCGTGAGCTCGATGCTGCAATCAAAGAAGCCTACGCTACCAAGCTGGCTCGTGATCTCAAGATAACGGTTACTCGTGCCGAGGTAGACGACTTTATTACCAAGACGGTTAACAGTAAGTCGATCAGCCTTGAGGCCTATGAAAAGACGGTACTGAGAAACTTCTACGACTGGTCGCTCGATGAGTACCGCGGCGTGGTCAAGGCCCGACTCATTACTCAAAAAGTAAGCTTCGCCATCGATAAAGCTGCTCTGGCACGTGCAAAATCACTCGCAGAACAGGCCAAGGGCGGTGCAGATTTTGCTAAACTTGCTGCCGAAAACTCTGACGACCTCGCAACCAAGGGTAATGGTGGTGATGTTGGCGGCTTGCCGCTGGACAACCAAGACCCAAATCGTCTGATCGTTGCTGCTCAAAAACTTGAAAAGGGTCAGGTAAGTGATCCAATTCAGGGAAGTGATGGTTACTATGTCATCAAACTTATCGAAAAGAGTGACACCGCAGTGCACTACGCGCAGATAAAGGTAAATCTGACTGAGTTTGACAAGCGATTTGAGGCCGTTAAGAACGACAAAAAGATCAAAGAACACATCAAGGTAGAGCAGTTGTAAAATCAAAATCACCTCGAGAGAGGTGATTTTTATAGGGTTAGTGTTGACAAAGTGTATACACTACGTATACAATATAAATACGACCAGTTGTCGCGTAGCTTAACAAGAAGGGAATTGCTTATGGATGAGTATGATCTGTATGTCGGTATTCCTATTGAGGACCGACACCGATTTGAGAGTGAAGTAATGAACGTAGTCGCTAATAACCATGCCGAGGCTAAAGATGCTGAGGTCATGGATGGCTATTGGGCCGGCGTCAACGAAGTAACGTTGCATTTTGTTGTTCGGGATAGCCCCGATCAACTTAATGAAACCATTTTTGCGTTGCAGGGGATATCTAACAAGATTTTCATTGCATGCATCGAGATAGAATAGACAAGCCACAGCTACGCGACAACTTTAAGTCGAATGTTTAAATGAGACGAAAGGAGATGGCTATGGCGGAAACTAAACCAACAGTAGCTTCACTACCCAAGGTCTTCTTTATCCGCGTCAAAGAAGATGATTACAACAAAATCGTCGAACTCGCGAGAGAAGAAGATCGAAGCACTAACAAAATGGCTAACTTACTGCTTCGGTCAGCACTTGAGTCTCGTAATATGTAGACACTCGTAATCTACATAAACATACTGCTGATCAATCAAGTCGATTGATTGCACACCGATACTCATCCACGCCCCCTTCTTGTGCAATTAACCACCCATACTGGGTGGTTTTTTGTTTTTCGGAATATTATTTCTGTATTCTAAAACAATGAAGTATCAGATTCCCAGAAATCATACCGAATTCGATATACAGAGGTACAATTATCCTAATGTAGGCATTAGGAACAATTGTTATTTGTGTGGGAGAGAATTGCTGTTAGGCGCTAAAACTAAAGAAAAGGAACATGTAATTCCAAAGATCCTAGTGCGCCCAGACTCACTCGCTGAACCCCTCATCCTAACTTCATGTTCAAAACATAATCGCGAAAAAGCTTTTGATGAAGAATCTGTCGTAACTTTTCTGCAAGGTACATCCGGTGACTATTCTCCCCAAGCACTTAAGAGCTTTGAGCGTACTGTCGAAATAGGACGTAAGTATTTAGGGCAAGTTTTGCACCCTGACGGGAAACCTAAGCATAAATCTGGTGCTGGTATTCTTCTCCAAATGTCACGATCTATCACTGAGGTAGACATGTATTCTCAGGCAGGTGTTTATCTAGGTAAATACGGAAAACTTCCGATTGATTCGGAGAGATTTAAGAATTTCTATCTTCGTATCGCAAAAGGCTTTTATACAGCTGCAAAAGGAGAGATCATCGATTGGTCAGTTTTTAATATTAAAATCCTATTCGGTTCGCATTCCTATGACAAATCTGTCCCCGATAAGGTATTCCTTACTCCATTTCAGTTCCCAACTCACCAGGATAGTTGGGGCAAAGATGTAATGATTTCGGGTCACCTGGGAACGAATCCTGAAGACTTACCTTACTCGATCTGGTCGTTCGGTTTTTTTGATGAACATAAGGCGGTTGCAACTTTTACTCACAAAGGCATAAAACTACCCTCTGCACCTGATTCAGACACCCTCAAAGGGTAATTCAAAGAGACCAGCTCTGCAACGCGTTCTCTACGTTTGAGTCAGGATGATTCTATTTGGCGGGCCCGACCGGATATCGCTGCGTTTTGAGAACTTTTCTTGGCGGGCCCGACCGGATTCGAACCGGCGATCTCCTCCGTGACAGGGAGGCGTGATAGGCCAACTTCACTACGAGCCCCCAAGAGAAATTCTCAAATATAACCAAATTGTTAACGCCCGACCGGATATCGCTTCGCTCTTCCGCCTCCTTGCTCTATTGAGAGCAAGCTCTCATAGAACTTCGTTCGGCTTCACCGAACCGGCGATCTCCTCCGTGACAGGGAGGCGTGATAGGCCAACTTCACTACGAGCCCGCGACGTCAGTCGCGCCCAGTCACAGGTTTCGGGCACGAATTCGACCAAGCAATCTTAGCAAATTTTCACCCCCTACGCAACAGGGGAGAGTTTGCTATAATGGTCGGCGGACCTGTGCCACTTTAGCTCAGTTGGTAGAGCGACACATTCGTAACGTGTAGGTCAGCAGTTCGATCCTGCTAAGTGGCTCCACGTCGAACCTAACCTAAAAGCCTCGCACAGTTTCTTGCGATCAAGTAGCAAGAAACGTGGCGAGGCTCCCGTTGCTCCTCCTTGCAAGTGAAAATATGATTTTCACTTGGGGGAATTGCAGGGAATATGAGGCGCATTCGCGCTATACTAATGCATAGAGTTATGAAGAAAACCTTTCAAAGTTCCATCCGAGATCGCAGCTATGTGATACCACTGGCGCTCGGGGCACTGCTCGTCATCGTCCTGCTCATCATGGGTGCTGCTCAGATTCGCATCTCTGAGCTCCAGGTACCGGTGCGTTATACCAGTTTTGGTATCACGAACTTTTACCGTGAACAGTGGTTTTATCAGCTAACATTCCTGTTTTTTGGGCTTCTCGTCTATGTCATGCACACGCTCGTTGGTCTCAAGCTGTTCGAGAAAAAAGGACACGACTTTGCTGTTGCGTTCCAGTGGCTGACGGTCGGCTTACTACTTATGACCGTTATCACGGTAGCGGCAATCTTTCAGGTGGCGGACCTCGTCTAACATGACCGATCTCGAAATTCCTCTCGGTAAGCGTACGCGGTTCTACCGGTTTTTCGAGATGCTGCCCGCGATCCTCAGCTACACGATGATACTGCTGCCAATCGTGCTCAGTTTCATCAACCCGATCTACGGCGCGGTGTTCATCATCGTGTTCATCATCGTCTTCTTCGTCAAAGCGATCGGTATGTCATACCGCACGATACAGGGCTATAACACCCTCCAACGTGCTCAAAAGATTGATTGGAAGGGTCGTCTGGCTGATCTCGAGGATCCTGCAGCTGCGCTGCGCTCTCGGCACTACTCGGACTCATGGCGCTCAGAGGTGCATCAGCATAATCTTGAACAGCTCGATGCGACGGTGCACGCCAGAAAGCCATCAGATATCTATAACGCGGTCATCATTGCTACTTACAATGAGGCGCGTGAAGTACTGGAGCCGACCATAAAAGCCGTTCTGGAGGGTGATTACGACGCGAACCGTATCATCATGACTATCGCGTACGAAGGCCGTGGACCTGAAGGTACTGAGGTGGCAGTCAAGGCGCTGCAGAAGAAATATGCACATGCCTTCCATAGTTTCTATATCGTCAAACACCCGGCAAACATGCCGAACGAAGTCGTCGGCAAGGGCGGCAACATCACCTACGCCGGTAAGTACTTGGCTGGTGAGATTAAAAAGCTCGGTATCGACCCCGAGAACGTGCTCGTGACAACGCTTGATAGCGACAACCGGCCGCATGGCAGCTATTTCAGCTATGTAACTTACGAATTTATCGTTCACCCTGAGCCGCGACACGTGGCGTTTCAGCCGCTAGCGCTGTTTCTCAACAATATTTGGGACGTGCCGGCACCGATGCGAGTGCTTGCCACCGGTAACTCGTTCTGGAACCTCGTGAACTCGCTGCGGCCACATATGTTGAGAAACTTCGCTGCTCATTCACAGAGCATGGCCGCGCTGATCGACATGGACTTTTGGAGCACACGAACCATCGTCGAGGATGGCCACCAGTTCTGGCGCAGCTATTTCCGTTATGATGGTCACTACTCGGTGGTGCCGATCTATATTCCGATCTATCAGGATGCTGTGCTCGCTGAAGGCTATCGCAAGACGCTCAAAGCTCAGTTCATACAACTCCGGCGCTGGGCATATGGTGCCTCTGATGTACCATATGTCGCCGAAAAGGTGTTCACACGCGAGCGTACCGTACCGTTTTGGGATGGCCTCACCAAGTTTGTTCGACTCCTCGAAGGCCACGTCAACTGGGCGAGTGCCAGCATCATCTTGCTGGTTGGCGCCTGGGGGCCGTTGTTCATCAATCCAGAGAGCAACCGTAGCTTAGTCGCACACGAGCTACCAACGGTCGCGAGCAGCCTGCAGCAGTTCGCCATGGTCGGATTGTTTATCACGATATTCCTGTCATTTCGCATGTTGCCGCCACGCCCAGAGCGCTACAAGCGGCATCGTAATATCGGTATGCTACTCCAGTGGGTGCTGATGCCAGTTACGAGCGTCATCTATGGTTCGGCCGCGGCGATATACGCCCAAACCCGACTCCTCATCGGTAAATATCTTGATCGATTCGATGTAACCGAAAAAGCCGTCGTCAAAGAAGACGGCGAGACTGTTAGCTGATACCACGCCTTGTCGTGCGTGGACGACCACGGTTGGCTCTCTGAGACGTGTTCTGGACCAAACCCTGTCGTGCACCGTACTGGATACCAGCGGTCGCATCAAAGTTCGAGAGGGTGGCGTAGACTTCCTCGGCGATCGCGACAGTTGTTACCGTATCTGTCGCCGTCGCTTGGATGTTTTGGGTAACGGTCTGAGCGAGCCAGTAGCTGTCGTCTGGAACGCTGTCGCTCGCACGGTACGACAGACTGCCAGCGATACTAAAGATCAACCGTGGCAAACTAAAGGACGAGAGCCTCCCAGATGCGTCTTTGACCGAAAAAACGTAACTGTCATCAGCGACAACTTCAGAGGTCGTAAAAACGGCCCCACACGCCTTACATTCTCGTCGACGCCATACACTGGGCGTTTTTTTGTGTGGCCGTGAGTTCATGACCCTGGTATCGTGGCTACATTTTATGCAAATCATGTCTATATATTGTCATAACGCTTGGAAAAACGCTAGTGGATAAACAGTTTGGGTGTGGGGATAAAAGAAAAGCCGCAGATCTATGAGGGATAGATCTGCGACCGGCGAGGGTAGTATCTGTGGTAGACGGCGTTATTTTGCCGAGTTGCGTGATCGCTTTATACGACCTGAGTCTTTGGAGACGGGCACCATCTCGTAGAAGAGTTGAAACTTTTCTAGTTCTGAGCTGATGTGGCCACGGCGGGCCTGGGTGGATGTGGTGGTATCCATAGTTATTATACTAGCACATAAGCGTTTTAATGTCAATAGTGCTCATGCTTGCTGCCTATATCACCAGGTGCATAAACACTATGATTTTTTGACGTATCTACCGGTGGAAAAGTCCCTGAATTTGTGTGGAAAGCGTTAAAACATCGGTAAACTGGCAGTTTTGCGGTACACTAGTAGGTAGATAACAGGGGTAAGAGGGGCGGAAGGATCCAGCATGATTACGCTGCGCGGTATCAACAAGACCTATGGCAAGAAAAAGCAGCGTTTTCAGGCGCTCAAGGATATCGATCTCGAGATACCTGACGGTGCCTCGGTTGCTATCGTCGGTAAGTCTGGTTCTGGCAAATCTACCCTGATGCATGTCATATCTGGACTCGATCGGCCTCAGAGCGGTGAAGTAGTCGTCGACGGACAGGATATCTTGAAACTAAAGGCCAAAGCGGTTGATAGGTTTCGTTCTGAAAAGATGGGCTTTATCTTTCAGGCGTTCTTCGTACAGGGGAACGAGAGCAGTTTTCATAACGTATCCCTACCGCTAGAGATCGCCAAAGTGTCGCGTGGCAAGCGCAAAAAGATGATTCTTGAGGCACTTGAGCGCGTCGAGATGACTGACAAGGCCCAGGAACGGGCTCGTAACCTTTCGGGCGGTCAAAAGCAGCGCCTGGCTATCGCACGGGCTATCGTTGCGAAACCAAGCATCCTGTTCGCCGACGAGCCGACCGGCAATCTCGACTCTACCACTGGCGAGCACATCGAAGAATTGCTGTTTGACCTCAATAAACAACAAGGCGTAACGCTGGTTATTGTGACGCATGACAGAGATCTCGCCTCTCGCTGCGATATTCGGGTAAACATCAAGGATGGTGCGATCCAGAGTATCGAGACTCCCAAGCGGCCGAAGGCAAAAGGAGGCAAGTCATGAAAGCGTTCGATTTGATTCAACGTGCCGGTCGCTCTCTAGGGAATGCCAAGGTTCGTACGGTTCTGACCTCACTTGCTATCGGTGTCGGTGCCTTTACATTGACGGCTACTTTGGCAGCCGGTAACGGTATACGTGACTACACTGACCGACTTATCAGCAATAACTTCGATCCGGCAGAGTTAATCGTCGGGCGAGACGCTGAGATAGAGAACAATGGAGCACCTAACAGCTCACCGAAGGAGTACGATGAGTCAGTTTCTAGTCTGACGGTCGGCGGTGATGGCAGTAGTCTCCAGGTAAAGCAGGTGACAAGTGAGGATGTTGAGGAGCTCAAGAAATACGACTTCGTCGAACAGGTTAGGCCGAACTATCAAGTCCAGGCGCGCTACGTGACTACACCTGGCAGCGACAAGCGTTACACACTGACGCTTCAGGCGTACAATCCTGGCCAAAAGCCAGAGCTCGAGGCCGGTAAACTGCCCGAGCGGGGTGATATCAAGAACGGTACGCTGTTGCTCCCGACGAGCTACGTGCAGTTGCTTGGCTTTAAGAACGCTGCTGATGCTATCGGCAAAGAGGTGAGTATCGCGACTGCGCAACCTTTTACTGAGGAGGCGCTCCAGGAGTATTTCATGAATCTTCAGATGGGTACGATGTCCGGTGAAGACTCGGCCGCACCGGAGCCGACCGAGCAACTGACGACGTACAAGGTTGCTGCGGTGACCAAACAAGGCGCCGCTTCACTCAGCTTTGCGGGATTGCCTATCATGCTTTCGAACGAAGATACCGGTGCGCTCTATGACTTCACGACCGAAGGTACTCAGAACCACGGGAAATACGTCTACGTCTACGTCCGCGTCAAAGGCGGTGAGGACGAACAGAAAGCGCTTGATGCCAAGGCTGAGCTCAAAGAAGACGGTTATTACGTCCAAACGAGCCAAGACATCCAAAAGACCATCACCCAGTTCGTTGACGTGCTCCAGATACTCGTCGGTGTGTTCGGTGTGATTACGGTTGTAGCAAGCGTATTCGGTATCATTAACACGATGTACATCTCTGTTCTCGAACGCACCCGCGAGATCGGCCTGATGAAAGCGCTCGGTATGCGTGGTCGTGACGTGGCATGGCTCTTTAGGATTGAGGCGGCTTGGATAGGCTTCCTTGGTGGTGTCATCGGTGCAGGTATAGCCTATGGTGTCGGTACGGCACTCAATCCGTGGCTGACTGAAACGCTCGGTCTCGGTGAAGGTAACTCGATCCTGATCTTTGACTTCGGCCAGATCGCCATCTTGATACTCAGCCTTATCCTGGTTGCTATCATTGCCGGTTGGTTCCCAGCCCGCAAGGCGGCCAAGCTCGATCCGATCGAGGCGCTCAGAACAGAGTAGCTCATACAAACAAAAAACCGGTCATATTAGGACCGGTTCTTTGTTTGGTGGGCGATAGAGGATTCGAACCTCTCACCTCCACAACGTCAATGTGGCGCTCTAGCCAAATGAGCTAATCGCCCTGATTAGGGGGGCGCAAGGCCATAAAGGTGCGTGACGTACTGAGCTGTCATTTGGCTAGAGCGCTGGCGCTGATATTTCGCTGAAGGCTCCCCAAATGAGCTAATCGCTCGTAAAGGACAGATAAAAGCATACCAAAAACAGGGGCGGGAAGCAACTGTGGTATTATTGATACCAAGTGGTGACACGGTCTAACCAGCCGTCGAGCTTCGCCGGGAGCGGTCGCAGACAGGCGTCATATGAATGCGACAAGAGTAAAGCCAAGGTGGAACCTCCGGGCAACCGGACCGAGGCACGCTAAGAGATAACTTCTCAAGTAGCGTGTTTTTTATTTTTCTAAGAGGCGAAAGCGCCAAGGAGATGAGTATGAGTGACGACCAACTTTACGCTATGCGACATAGCCTGGCGCATATCACGGCGCAGGCGGTGCAGCACCTGTGGCCAGAGGCAAAGTTCGGTGTCGGTCCGGTGGTGGAAAACGGGTTTTATTATGATATAGACCTCGGAGAGACGAAGATATCTGAGAGTGATTTCGAGCGTATCGAAAAAGAAATGCAAGCCATCATCAAAGCGGGTTACCGGTTTGAACGTAGCGAAAAAAGCATCGATGAGGCGCTGACATGGGCCGAGCAAGCGAACCAACCGTACAAGGTTGAGCTTCTGAACGATTTGAAGCGTGCTGGTACGACGGTCGCGAGAGACTTAGACGCCGAGACTCTCGGGGTAGAATCGTCAGGTGAAGGCGTTGTTGAAAATGTATCATTTTACACGGACGGTGATTTCACCGATCTCTGCCGCGGTCCGCACGTCGAAGATACGAGCAAAGTCGGCGCCTTCAAGCTGATGCGTGTAGCCGGGGCTTATTGGCGGGGCAATGAGAAGAACGCTCAGATGCAGCGTCTCTATGGGGTGGCATTCGCGACCAAAGAGGAGCTCGATACGCATCTCGAAATGCTCGAAGAAGCTAAAAAACGTGATCACCGCAAGCTCGGTCAAGAACTCGACCTATTCGTGACCTCTCCACTTGTCGGCGCTGGTTTGCCGCTGTTTACGCCTCGCGGAACCGTGCTCCGAGAAGAGATTAGCCGGCTCTCAAACGAAGTGCGCGAGAGTCGTGGCTTTCAGAAAGTCTGGGTGCCGCACATCACCAAGAAGGAGTTGTATGAGACTTCTGGGCACTGGTCAAAATTCGGTGACGAACTCTTTCTCGTAACGTCCCAAGAGACAAGCGATAACTTTGTGATGAAACCGATGAATTGTCCGCACCACACACAGCTCTATGCAAGTCAGGCACGAAGTTACCGTGATCTACCAATCCGCTACCTCGAGACCACAACCGTTTACCGTGATGAAAAGAGTGGTGAGCTAGGTGGACTCAGCCGAGTTCGATCGATCACGCAAGATGACAGTCATGCGTTCGTGCGTCCCGATCAGATCGAAGAGCAAGTTGACCAACTGCTCACCGCTGCCCATGAGCTCTATAGTGCGGTTGATATGGAGCTGCATGTCCGCCTTAGTTATCGTGATGACAGTGATGCCTATCTCGGCGACCCCGGACTTTGGGAGAGCGCACAAGCCCAACTCAAGCAGGCCGTTGAAAGGGGTGGGCTCGAGTTCTACGAAGAGACTGGTGAAGCAGCCTTTTATGGTCCGAAGGTCGACTTCATGGCGACAGATGCCATCGGCCGTGAGCACCAGGTTGCAACCGTACAGCTAGACTTCGTACAGCCGGAACGCTTCAAGCTTGAGTACACGAACGCCGAAGGTGCAAAACAGCGTCCAGTCATGATCCACTGCGCCCTCCTTGGCTCAATCGAGCGGTTCCTCAGTGTCTATATCGAACACACTGCTGGCCGTTTTCCTCTGTGGCTTGCGCCCGAACAACTCCGCGTTATCCAGGTCAACGATGATGAAAAAGTGGTGTCATTCGTGCAACAACTTAAGTACATCGCCTCTGATAAGGGTATCCGTATGACGGTTGATGACAGCAACGACTCGGTTGGCAAGAAAATTCGCGCCGCCGCGACGCTCAAGGTTCCATACTCACTGGTCGTTGGTGACAAGGAAGTCGAACAGGGCAAGGTAACGCCTCGAGTTCGCGGTGATCTAGCGGTCGAGGGTCGTGAAGATAAGGCCTACGAGGTTGAACAGTTCTTTACGAGCATTGCCCACGAGGTAAAAGCTCGCGCTAGCAAATCGTCTATTTAAACCCATGAGTGAGCTTAGTTTTCGAGACACCGTTTATGAGCTAGTCGCTTCTATACCAGAGGGTCGACTGATGACCTATGGCGATATTGCAGCGATTGCTGGACATCCGTATGCAGCGCGGCAGGTCGGCGGACTTGCGCACTTCGGTCCAACCGAACTACCGTGGCACCGGGTCGTGAACCGACTTGGTGAGTGCGCCAGTGGCTACTATGGTGGAAAGGCAGGCCATCAGGCAGCTCTCGAAGCCGAGGGCTTCACAGTGGTTGATTTTCGGGTGGTTGATTTTGAGGAGCGTCGATGGCGCCCTTGATCGTTATCACCGGGCCGACAGCGAGTGGCAAGACTGGTCTAGCGCTTAATCTGGCCGAGAAGTACGGCGGCGAAATTATCTGTGCCGATTCGCGGACTATCTATAGAGGCATGGATATCGGTACTGCTAAGCCAACGGTTGATGAGCAGGCCAAGGTTCCGCATCATCTACTCGGAATCGTGGAGCCTGGCGAGCGTTACACTGCACGTGATTTCCAGCGTGATGCAAATACGGCTATTACCGAGATTCGAAGTCGCGGCAAGGTACCATTCTTAGTTGGAGGTACTGGGCTCTATATCGATGCGGTGACACTTGATTTTGAATGGCCAGAGCAGACGAAGGATGAGATGTATGACGAGAAGGATATAGATGAACTACAAGAGTTGATAAAAATGCAACACATTGATTTGCCCGAGAATCCACAGAACAAACGACACCTTATAAGTACTCTCAAGCGTGCAGGTCAACGGGGCACTTCTCGAGATAAACCTGCGGATGGTACTGTAGTTGTTTCAATTGCAACAGATAGACGTATCCTAAGTGAGCGTATACGGGCAAGGGCTGAGGTGATGTTCAGGACAGGAGTCGTCGACGAGACGATACGTCTCGCAGAACGGTATGGTTGGGATAGTGAAGCGATGAAGAGTAACATTTACCCGATCGTGCGACGGGTGATTGACGGGGAGCTGACTGAGCATCAGGCAATCGATCTCTTTGTTGCAAAAGATATGGGTCTTGCCAAGCGCCAAGTGACCTGGCTGAAACGTCACGAGTATGTTCAATGGCTATCGCTGGATGAGGCTGGGCCCTATATAGAGACGGTACTAGCGTAAGTGTGCTAGTATAGTACTCGATATGAGTGAGGGATTCCGCCATGATTGACGCACTATTTGGTTCAAAGACACGAGTGAAGCTGTTACATTTGTTCCTGAATAATCCAGGTCGAGCATTTTATGTGCGCGAAATCACGAGAAAGATTGACGAACAGATTAACTCAGTCCGCCGTGAGCTCGCTAATATGCTCAGTATCGGTATTATCAAGAGTGAAAACAGCAACAATCGCCTCTACTACGAAATCAACCAAGAGTACCCTCACTTCGGCCCGCTTCACCAGATCTTTGCCGATAGCGGTGTCTCAGATGCCGTCGGCGTCGCTGATGCGAACGACTGGACAAAGCGCCTCAAGCCACTTGGCGATATCCGTGTCGTGATTTTCGGTGGTAAGCTGGTGCACGGCAGTACCAGTGATGTCGACCTACTCATTGCCGGTACAGTTAACAAGACTCAGCTCAAGAAGTTCATCAAGGAACTCGAAGAGGAAGAGAACAAGGCGCTCAACTACTCAGTCATGAACTACGAGGACTTCTACTACCGTCTCAGCATCAAAGATCGCTTCGTGACGACGCTGCTTGCAACTAAACATACTGTCATCACCGACTCCGAGGGTGTGTTGACCGACTCATAGGAAATAGGAGAGAGATATGGATATTGAATACAAAGGCGCCAACTGCCTCACTATCAGCACTAAAAAGACAACCGTCACTATTGATCCGAAGCTATCCAACGTCGGTCTCAAGGACCAGGCAGCTAAGAACTCTGTTGTCCTCGCTACCCAAGCTGACTTTTTGTTCGCTGGTGACGACGCTGTCGTTATCGATCGGCCGGGTGAGTACGAAGTCCGTGATGTTTCAATCACAGGCGTGAGTGCTGAGCGAATGATTGACCACGACAAGAGTCAGCAATCGACTATCTATCGCATGACGGTTGGCGATGTGACGTTTGCGGTCGTTGGTCACGTAGCCGCTCCGCTCACCGAGGAGCAGCTCGAGGCACTTGGGGTTGTCGATGTTGCGATCGTACCAGTTGGCGGGAGTGGTTACACACTAGATGCTCACCAGGCTGTTGCTGTCGTACGCCAGATTGACCCGAAGGTTGTCATTCCGACACATTACGCTGACAAGGCCGTCAAATACGAAGTCCCACAGATGGAGCTTGAGCCGTTCGTAAAAGAACTAGGTGCCCCTCAACACGAAAAGACTCCTAGGTGGAAAGTGAAGGGTGCACTGCCAGAGATCCTGACGCTCGTTGAGTTTGAACGCACTGCCTAGGTTATCTACATAAACCGATACTAAAAAAACCTCCCGAGCGGGAGGTTTTTTTAGTACAGTCCGGTTATCTAGAGAACACCCTTTTTCTTAAGAGTGCGAATCGCTTGGGTAGAGAGGGTCATAGTGACCTTCTGGCCGTCGACGACAAACGTCTTTTTCTGCAGGTTAGGCTTGAAGACGCGCTTGGTGCGGCGCAGCGAAAAGCTCACGTTGTTGCCGTGCATCTTGCCTTTACCGGTGAGTTCACATTGTGCTGCCATTAGATTTGTTCCTTTACAACCGTTCTATACTACTGTTTTTTCGCGTTCACGTCAAGAGGTAGGTGGAAGAAAATCTACGCTATACTAATAAGCGATGACGTTTGATGTTGCTTATATCGCTTTAGTGATCGCTACTGTGCTGGCGAGCATGACACTGCACGAAGCGATGCACGCCTATACTGGCCATTGGCTAGGGGACGACACGGCCAAAATTCACGGCAGGCTGACACTCAATCCGATCGCACATATCGATCCCTTCCTGACGTTACTGCTACCAGTAATGCTCGCAGTTCTCGGACTCCCCATCTTTGGTGGTGCTAAACCAGTGCCGTTTAACCCGATGCGAGTACGCTACGGAGAGCTTGGGGCTGCGCTTGTCGGGTTGGCTGGTCCGCTGACGAACCTGGTGATCGCATTCTTTGCCTTCGGAATCGCAGCCATCTTTGGTATCAACGCTGGTGACTTCCTGGCGTACAGCTTCGCTGACCTGGCGTTTACGACGGTCGTCTTCGTGAATCTCGGTTTCTTTATCTTTAACATGCTACCTATCCCACCACTCGATGGCTCACGACTCCTGTACGCAGTCGCACCAGATGGCTTCCGAAGCGTCATGGAAGTTATCGAGCGTAACGGCATCATCCTCGTCTTTGCGCTGGTTCTGCTTTTCAGCCAACAGATTGGGCAGTTTATCATTGGTGCACGCGACGTTATTTTGGCAGTTTTCTCGGTCATTTTTGGTGTCAGCTGAGCTATACTATAAGTAGCCTTCGAGACAGCACCGGGGGTAATGTTTTCCTAACATGTAGATGACAGGGAGCTTTATATGACCGACGTCCGTGGACGGCAGTTGCGAGCACCCACCTTGCGCGTACGCGGGGAACTCATCTCCCTCGGTGTCTCGGAGGTTTTCCATTTCCAGGGTGTGGCGCAGTTGGTAGCGCGTACGGCTGGGGGCCGTGAGGTCGCTGGTTCAAGTCCAGTCACCCTGACCAAGAGAGTATACGTAATTACCTAAAGATACGTTCGGGCGTGATCACCATCGTGACACGTCCTTCTTCGTCTCTTGATACTTCCTCGAAACCGACTTTTTTATAGAGAGGGATTGAACGGGGATTATCAGCATCTGTTTCTAAGTGGATCCCATTGAATGTAGCGATTTCGCCTGATCTAATAAGCCCCTCAACATAGTCGTGCATTGTTTCAATCATGAATGGACGGGCAAGCCCACGTCCTTCGGTGCCCTCATACATACGAATTGCAAATGTGTGGTTTGGGTCTGTAGCGGGGTTGAGGATATCAGTACCTGTGAATGGCTGAGGTCCGTACCAGATCAGCCCTGCGAGATCACCTGACCCATCACTAAGCGGATACGGGTTTCGTCCACCTTTACTCGTTCTCCATGTCTCAAAACTTTCAGGACTAGCGAATCGCTCTTCGGCGTCTCTGTGGCAATAACGCCTGATATGAGACTGCTTTGATTTCTTGATTAACTGATCGATAAGCGCTGGATTCAGTCCTCGGCCGATCATGAACCGGTCTCCGGTACTACTCTCATGAATAATACCAACCTCTGTCGCAGTAAGCTCATGTTGCGAAGGTTTTTCGGGATGTGTCATAGTGACAGTATGGCAGGTGGGTTCGTGAAAATGAACGCAAATATTGTAATTATATCGTTCTTATGCTATAATTAAGGAGTAAAACTATGAAACAAAAAGTTTCCACCAGAGCAATCATCAAGCAGGACGGCAAGGTCCTGCTTTTGCGCCGTAAGGGCGGCCGACCAAGTATCCGAGGTATGTTCGAACTCCCGGGGGGTAGGGTGCACATGAACCAACAGCCCGAGGACGCCGTACGACATGCGCTCAGAATCCATGCTGGTGTGTCTGCAGAAACGGTTCAACTGTCCGACGTCTTGTCGTTTGTCGACCCAGATGATCGTGAGCTGCAATACGTCTTCGTCGTGTACGAAGCGACGCTCAAGCCGACCGACAAAACGGTTGCGCTGAGCAATGAGTATGACAAATACGTTTGGAAAAAGTTGTCAGATGCACAGCGGAATGAACTCACACAATCCACTCTGCAGATACTTGGCTTACAGGAGATACCGTACGCAACAAGTACTCCCCAAGAGGTAGATATGACGAGCGATGTCAAAAGCTCTACCATACACTCAGCGATCATCTACTCGGATGGTGGTTCCCGGGGCAACCCTGGTCCATCAGCAAGCGGTTTCGTCATTATGAACGAAACCGGCGAAGTTGTAATGGAAGGCGGTGCCTACCTAGGTGTTACGACCAACAATGTGGCTGAATATCAGGCAGTTTATCTCGGACTTGAACGAGCACAAGAGCTCGGAGTACGAGTGGTAGACTTTCGTATGGACTCACAACTCGTTGCGAACCAGATGAACGGTATCTACAAGATAAAACACCCGGATCTTGCGATCATCAATAACCGAATCAAGGAACTCACTCAGCAGTTTGAGCGAGTTACGTTCTCGCATGTACGCCGTGAATACAACAAGTTAGCTGACGGTGTCGTCAACAAGATTCTCGATCAGCACCAAGCATAAGGTATAATAGTTCTCGGCCAGATGATTAGACGATCGCGTGCTTCACGGCACGAGGAAAGTCCGGGCAGCACAGAACAACGACAGTTGCTAACGGCAACCGGGGGTGACCCTAGGGAAAGTGCCACAGAAACGATACCGCCAACGTATCCCTAAAGGATGCACGGTAAGGGCGAAAAGAGTGAGGTAAGAGCTCACAGCGACGTATGGTGACATGCGGAGGAGGTAAACCCTGTCGGCTGCAAGGAGATTTGCTACTGCCACCTCGTGTGGTGACTGTTCGTCAGCAAATCGCTATACCCCGCTTGAACTGATGAGCAATCATCAGTCTAGATAGATGATCGTCCACGACAGAACCCGGCTTACACGTCATCTGGCTACTAAAAAACTCCCATCTCGGGAGTTTTTTATTTACAAAAGGTAGGGGATACCCCCCTGAGACATCACTGTCTCAGGGGGGTATCACGCTGGCCATCCGTTCCTTTGAAGACAAGAAGCTGGCAGGAGATGCGACCAGATGGAGCCGATGATTCCACCGAACGAACTCCCACTTTCTGGTCCAGGTATTCAAGGTTGAGACCTGGGGTGAAGGTGATCACCACGTCATGTCTCTTTCTTCTCGTTACCAGTCCAGTACTCAACTCGATGTCGAGTGTCTCAATGAGTTTTTCTGCAGATGCGTCAGCTAGCCATCGACTGAACGACGGCATATTTCCAGGGCTGATCGTGATGACAAGCCCAGCTTGGTCGGGCTTGAGTCTCCCGTACATTCTCTTCATCGTCTTGGAAATGTTCACGTCGCTCCTCAGGGTAGAAGACCAGTAAATGATATATTATCATAATTTTATAATATAGTCAATAGTAATGTGCGTATGACCGTTTGGGTACCAAAATAGAAAACCACCCTCATAACGCGATTGGAGGTGGTTTTCTAACTCCTAACGAACTATTACTTGGCAGCCTTGACGATAGCAGCGAAGGCTGCTGGTTCACGGACTGCCATGTCGGCGAGCGTCTTGCGGTCAAGTTCGATACCGGCCTTCTTGAGACCGTGCATCAGCTTGCCGTAGGTTGTGCCGTTTTCACGGGCCGCGGCGTTGATGCGGGTAATCCACAGAGAACGCAGATCGCGCTTTTTGTTGCGGCGATCGCGGTAGGCGTACTGCAGGGCACGGATGACCGCTTGCTTGGCAAGGCGGTAGCTACGCGTGCGGTTGTGCTGCATGCCCTTGGCTTGCTTTAGTACCTTCTTGTGTTTGGCACGCTGGGTAGTTCCTCGTTTGACTCGCATGCTTAGACTCCTAGAGCTCGCTTAACGTTTTTAGAAATCTTGCCAGTGATCTCGGCACTGGAACCGATAACGCGCTTGCGACGGTTGCTCTTTTTCGCGAGCAGGTGACCACCAGATGCGCGACGGCGGGTGACTTTGCCACTGGCGGTCAACTTGACACGCTTGGCCGTCCCCTTGTGGGTCTTTAGTTTAGGCATTACTTACTCCTTACCGTGATGCTCAGATTGCGACCAGCCATCTGAGGCTTCTGTTCGACGATAGCGTCTTCTTCGAGCGCCGCTATAATGCGGTTCATCAGTTCGTATCCCAGCTCCTGGTGGGCCATTTCACGTCCTCGGAAGAATATTTGGATTCGTACCTTGTCGCCATCAGTCAAAAAAGAACGGATCTTTTTGAGCTTGATGTCGAGGTCGTGTTGGCCGATCTTGAGACCAAGGCGCATTTGTTTGAGCTCGCTTTGCTTCGCATTCTTTCGGTTCCGCTGCAGCTCTTTCATCTTCTGGTACTGGTACTTGCCCCAGTCAATGATTTTCGCGACAGGCGGAGATGCGGCAGGAGATATCTCAACCAAATCGAGTCCGGCTTTTTCGGCCGCTGCTATAGCATCAGTACGTGACATGATACCTAACTGCTCACCGCTTTCGCCGATAACTCGCAGTTCCGAAGCACGTATAGCTTCGTTTATTCGAACTGACTTGTTAATACCGAAGGACTCCTCGTCTTACAGTTTGTGTTAATACCAGGGGCAATTTTAGCAGATAACAGATGTGAGGACAAGAGGGACTTGCTAAAAACGAAGAAGAGTCCGTCCCGAAGGAGCAGGCTCAACTTCGTGGACGGACTCAAGCGTTCACTTGAAGCGAACGGTTGCGGCCTTGAAGAGGCCATCACAGACGATCATCTCGCGTTCGACACCCTGCGCATCAGTACCCGTGACATCGAACATCACCATGTCTTCCTTCCCGCACCCCTGGAAGTTGGGGAAGATAGTGTGACGGTCAATCACCTTCACGTTGGTGTAGCCCGACCCCTCAGCGGCACGGACGGCGTTGTTCTCGCTGATGCCGTGGGCGATCAGCTGCTGGATGACGACGAAGGCGACGATGAGGACGCCGTACAGCCACAAGGGCAGTTCGGATGAACGCGACGAATACCTGTTGTACATGGTCACTCCTTAGAAAGACGACTCAATTTAACTATTATAGCAATAATATTATATTTTGTCAATATCTAAGAAACATCGTCACGTTTGCGATACTGCAACGCTTCAGCCATGTGGGCTGGCTCTATATAATTGCTGTCTTCGAGATCGGCGATAGTGCGGGCCACTTTGATGAGTTTGAAGTAGCTGCGGGCGGATAATTTCAAGCGGTCAGTGGCCTGGTTGAGCAGCTCGGTTGCCTCTTGCGAGAGGTTGGTGAGGTCAGCGATATTTTTGCTCGGCAGTTCGGCGTTCGAGCGACCGTTGCCGTGACGATCAGCTTGTCGCTGACGAGCTTTCTCGACCCGGGCGCGTACAGCAGGGCTCTCGCCGGGGCCATCGTGGGTGGCGAGCAAATCTTTTTCAGGAACGCGAGCCACGCTCAGCACCATATCGATACGATCCATCAGTGGCCCCGAGACGCGCTTTTGGTAGTTCAGTATCTGCGTTATCGCGCAGCTGCACTCATGATCAGGGTCACCATAGTAGCCGCAAGGGCAGGGGTTCCTGGTGGCGACCAGCATAAAGTTAGCCGGGTAGGTGATACGACTAGCGGCTCTGGAAACATGAACCTTGCGGTCTTCGAGCGGCTGACGGAGCGATTCGAGAACGGATCGAGGGTATTCGGGCAGCTCATCAAGGAACAGCACCCCATGGTGAGCCAAGCTGACCTCACCAGGTAGTGGTCGGGTGCCGCCGCCGATTAAAGCTACGGTGCTGCTGGTGTGATGAGGTGAGCGGAACGGGCGAGTTACGACAATGTCTCCGGTATCCTCGCCGACAAGGCTGTGAAGCTTGGTTATTGCTATCTGCTCAGCGTAGGTTGGTCGTGGTAGTATCGACATCAATGCACGAGCCAGCATCGTTTTTCCAGCCCCAGGCGGTCCATCCAGGAGTAGATTGTGGCCACCAGCCGCAGCGATCAGAAGTGCCCGCTTAGCCTGCTCCTGGCCTTTAATGTCAGCGATATCAACAGGGTAGGATGGTGGTATTGTTGATTTTTTCGCATCGAAAGGAGGTAGGTTTTTCTCCCCAATGAGATGAAGGAATAGGTTTGCAAGTGTATCTGCACCAATAACGGTTACGCCGTCGACGAGAGCGGCTTGGTGTTGGTTAGCCTTTGGGATGATCACCGTAGTGAAACCATGTTCTCGAGCCGTCTCAACAATATTGATAACCCCTTTGATCGGACGTAGCTCACCGCTGAGTGCTAGCTCACCAGCACAGAGTATGCCTTTGACACTCTCCTGACGGAGCTGTCCCGCGACGATGAGGATAGCAAGTGCTATCGGTAGGTCAAAGTGCGAGCCATCTTTAGGTAGATCGGCCGGCGCAAGGTTTATGGTTACTTTCTGATTCGGAAAGTCGAGCATGGAGTTTTTGATAGCGCTTCGTACCCGTTCCTTAGACTCATCGATGGCTTTGTTGCCGAGACCGACGATCGACAGTGTAGGCAGGCCCCTGGACGTATCGCACTCGATATCAATCAGGCGTCCTTCGAAGCCATAGGCCGTGGCAGATATAACCCTCGCAGTAGCCATAACTGTTTTAGAGTATACATGGGTCTTTATTTCTGACAACGCTTTTGGTAAAATAAGGGTGTCGAACCGTAGGAATAGGCACCTGCGAGTCGGTTCGACAAATTGCCGCCTATCCGGTAAAAAATTGCGTAGCAATATTTTACCGAAAGGAGAAAGTGCGTAAGGCTGAAGACTTTGAACTGCGTTCAAACGTCGAAAGCCGGTAGCGGCTTTCGACGCGGGGCTGACACAGCTTTCGACGATTGGACCTTAACAGATCATTTTGCAAGTCGATTTACTGACGCAATCAGTTATTTAACTGCAAACACATTTGCATCAGCATGGGCGAAAGTAAAGAACGCTTTCAGCGTTCCTAGCTACGCCTTTGCGCCAGCCGTAGCCTAAGTGCTCGCGGCCGCGCCTACCGTGACGTCATATAGCGGCCAGGCGTGTCATACCATATGACTTGACGTCTCCGTAGCTGTGAAGCGAATACGTGACACTTATTCATAGGCCGTCCTTACTTTTTTGTCAGTTCTCTATGTAAGGCCGCACTAAAAACTGACTATGCTTGTAGAAGAATGATCCGTTACCGATCGGACCGGGGGGCAGTACCCCGCAGCTCCACCAATGTAAGCGCCCGTCCTCGTGACGGGCTTTTACATAGGTCGTTATACTGGTGATATGACGAAAGCACTGAGAGGGCTGAACCTTGGCGGGTGGCTGGTAGCGGAACGCTGGATGACGCCGTCGTTGTTTGAGGGTGTCGTTGCGAGCGGGGAGGCGGCTCTGGTTCGAGAGCTGGGGGTCGAAGAGGCTAGGAGGCGCCTCACGGCTCATCGCGGTACCTTTATTACCAAGAAAGACTTCAAATGGATCGCCGAGGCTGGCTTTGATTTCGTGCGGTTGCCAGTCGGCTACTGGCTATTCGCCGAGACAGATGATTTTATTGACGGCGAGATATATCTACGCCAGGCTTTCGATTGGGCCAAAGAACATGACCTACGGGTTATTCTCGACTTCCATGGGTTGCAAGGTTCGCAGAACGGGCAGGACCATAGCGGACAGGTGGGCAAGATAAAGTTTTACCGGCGCGGGAATCGTGGCGATGCACTGCAAACACTGGAGTATATGGCAAAAATGTATGGCCGTCACCCGGCGTTACTCGGCATTGAGATCATCAACGAGCCGAAGGTTCGCTGGCTTTTGTGGCGACTCCTTCGCTATTATGACCGAGCAATACCCCTCATAAAGCCGAATCTGGCATCGAACGTAAAGATTATTGTCAGTGATGCGTTCAAGCCTCTCAAAATGGCACGAGTGCTCTCACGACGGTCGTACGCACAGCATATCGTCATGGATATTCACCTATACCAAGTGTTTGGCAAGCAGGAACAAAGCATGTCAGTCGACCAACACCTACGCGTTGTCCGTCATGACTGGTCCCAGCTACTCACCGAAATAGGCTCTTACATGCCGATCATCGTTGGCGAGTGGAGCGCGGGTCTGCCCGGAGCAGCTGACCGTGAAGGTCGAGCTGATGAATATTTTCAGGCTCAGCACGATACCTTTTCGGCTGAGGCTTGGGCGCATTGCTACTGGTCGTACAAAGCTCCGGGTGCCGGAGTTTGGGATTATCGAACCGGCATTTATCCACGAATAAAATAGGGAGGTTAACACTAAAAAAACAGCCGTCTGCGAGTAACGGCTGTTTTATAGTTTGTTTTCTTTTGGTCTTTTGGTTTTGGGTTCCTGAGTAAGTTTTGTATTCAGGAACTACCTCTAATATAATGTGCCAAAACGCTCATGTCAACAGTAATTTTGACCTTTACAAAACTGTGGAAAACTTCCCGTATTTATGGCATATATAGTGTTCGTTGTTATTTTCGGGCGCTATGGGGTTTTATAATGACTGCAATATGGAAAAGAATCTGCAAAATGCAGTGAATACTATTTGGGATTACATGCAGCTGCACGAAAAGCCTGAGTCTGCAGAGTGCATGATCGTGCTTGGGAGCCGTGACGATCGGGTTGCGCTACGTGCCACGGAACTTATAACCAAACATACATATGAGCATGTGCTGATTACGGGTGGAGTTGCTCACACCCAGGATATGCTACACGCCATGTGGGGCGAGGTAGCTGAAGCAGAGCACTTTGCCAGCGTTATGCGCCAAAATGGCTACCAAGGCGAGCTACTACTGGAGAAAGAAGCTCGTAACACCGGTGAGAACGCAGCATTTTCCCATAAACTACTCGAGTCAAAGGGTATCCGACCGAGAAGTCTGCTACTGGTAACCAAGCCCTATATGGAGAGGCGGGCAAAAGCGACGTTCGAGAAGCAGTGGCCGGATCAAGGTGTGACGCTTCATGTCACGTCCCAAGCAACGTCGTTCAACGACTATATTAGCCATGAACAACCAGCTGATACCGTGATCAATATCATGGTTGGCGACCTATGGCGTGTCATCGAATACCCAAGGCTCGGCCACCAATCGTACCAAGCTGTTCCGGGCGATGTCGGTACCGCACTGAAGATACTTATTGGTGCAGGCTACGACAAACATTTGCCTAAATAGGTCATAATAGCTACGTTGTCTATAAGTCTACAGTAATATGTTAACAGATATAAACTATCAAAATTATTTAATCATTGAAAATATAACAATATAAATTTTTACCACGAGCGTTGACAGCAAAGCATAAGCATGCTAGTGTACGAGTAAGCTTTTTAAAACAAAAACGATACTAGTTTTATGAAGCTTTGCACCTTTCGTTCATCTCACCGTTTGGTGATGGCCTGGTAACACTTCGATAGTGTGTCCAAAACACAAAAGCGTTACCAACACATCACCAAACCATACGTCGAGCGTTGATCTGCTTGGGTTACCTTAAGCAAGAAGCTCCGTAGAGATATAAGCTCGGAGACCTCCTTACGGAAGTCAAAGAGCGGTCAGTCGCCTCGAGCGACAGACCGTCTGGAACGCACGCGCCCTAATTAAACCAGTGGCGGATGTCGCATTCTCAGACATATAGGTTTGTCGCTCAGGCATTTTTTCTTCTTTTACAGTTCGTAGAGTGGGGTAGGATAAGAGTATGAATAAGTCGCTAAAAGCCTTGGTGTATACCGCGTGGTTTTGGCTCCTTTTAATCCTCTTGTTCGTTATGAATCAGATCGATCCAGTGTCGGCTGGTCCTGGGGGTATATTGCTGGTATTTGTACTTGTTTACGCTATCGTTGCAAGTCTGCTGTTTACAGTGTTTCACTGGGGAGTTTGGGTCGTGAGTGATATTATCGTGCGCCGCGGGAGGAGGGTGACTGCTCGGTCATACAGAGTTGGGGTACGCAAAGCCTACTATATCGCGAGCGCTTTGGCGTTCGGCCCGGTTCTGCTGCTCGCTCTAAGTTCTGTGAGACAGCTTCGGTGGACCGACATTCTCCTGGTCGTTATCTTTTTAGCGCTCGCGATTTTCTACATCACTAAGCGTGAAAAATAGTCGATTCGCACCTCGCTGACGCGAGAATCCTTGTGCTATACTTACCTCATATGGAGCCTCAGTTACCGTCACCATCTCATTCACCAGAGAACGGTCCGGCTCACTTCCCGGGGGGTGAGGTTTTTTCTGGTGCGAACCAGCAAGAAAAAGCACCCCAGCAACCGGAAAAACAGGAGACCAAAGAAACTCACGTCGGTGGACCGAGCGGTGATCCAGTCGCGGCTCAACCAGTAGCGCCGGCACTACCACCGCTTCCGACGATAACGCCGACGCCAAAGAGTACCCTGCCAGTCGTTGATGACACCAATCCAGCTTCAGCAGGTGACGATGATCTAATCGAGAAGGAATGGGTTGAAAAAGCTAAGAAAGTTGTTGCCGAAACAAAGCACGATCCATACCTCCAAGGACAAGAAGTCAGTAAATTGCAAGCAGATTACCTCAAGAAACGTTACGGCAAGACGGTTAATTTGCCGACGGATGGGGCATAAGGGGGCACCGTGCTCAACGTCGTCATCGTCATACTTGTCGTCCTGGTAGCGGCCGGTGGCATCGTCGGCTTCTTTTACTGGCAATACCAACGAGTTCTTCGTGAGGCAAAGAACTACGAGCGCGGCCTCAAGATGGTACCGCTTCTTATTCATATACCACCGGCGAGCGATGATATCGAAGCAGGTGGACGTGATGAACGTGATATCACCGAGGAAACAATATCCCAAGCACAAGTGATGTACAACATCATTGCCAGCACGGTTACGAAAGGGTTCAAGAGCAAGCTGTATGGACAGCGGCACTTAGCCTTCGAAATCATCGGTAGTAAAGGGCTGATCCATTACTACGTTGTTGTCCCGATGGCACTTCTCGATGTCGTGAGGCAAGCGGTCGCGGCAGCGTACCCAGCAGCACGGCTGGAGGAGGTTGAAGAACACAACATCTTTAGTAAGGTCGGTAAGATCAGCGCAACTATTGGTGGTGAGCTGACCCTCAAGACCAAGTATGCCTATCCGATCGCGACCTTCCAGGAGAGTAAACGTGATGCGATGCGTGCTATCCTTAACGCGCTTGCGGTTGCAGGGCGCGAAGACGGTGTCGGTATCCAGATGCTACTCCGGCCCGCTCCAGAGGGCTGGACAAAGAACGTTATGGGCGCTGCTGCGAAGATCCGCAAAGACAAGGGCGTCAAGACCGGTGTTGGCGGCGCACTCGCGCCAAAAGACCTCCTGGAGGCTCTCTGGAAGGCGCCTGAACAAAAGGAAGTAAAGCCAGAGGACAAGCAGCTGAGTAGTTTAGAGCAAGCCACAGTGGACGCTCTCGAGGACAAGACACGTCATCCAGGGTACGAAGTACTTATCAGAGTAGTGGCCAGTAGTAATACGTCTGCCCGTTCACAGGTGCTGCTCAAGAACGTCGTAGCAGCTTTTGCATTGTTCGATAGCCCTGGTAAAAATGGATTTAAGTTCTCACTTGCTAAGGATATCGAGTCATTCGTGACGTCGTTCATCTTCCGGTTCTTTCCGCAGGATATCAAGCAGAATATCCTCAACAGCGTTGAGCTCGCAACCATATTTCACCTTCCAGACCAGCGGAATATTCCGACGTCACAATTACAACGTCAAGCAAGCAAGCAAGTTGATGGTCCGCACCAGTTACTCACAGAAGGCTTCCTGATGGGTTACAACGTTTACAGGGGTGTCAAGAAAGAAATCCGTCTTAGTACTAACGATCGTCGCCGTCATACTTACATCATTGGTCAGACTGGTACCGGTAAGTCGAAACTGCTTGAGAACCTAGCATTGCAGGATATGCTCGACGGGAAAGGCTTTGCATTCATCGATCCACATGGTGACTCTGCCGAGGCACTGCTCGGCATGGTGCCGAAGGAGCGGGTTGAGGATGTCATCTACTTTAACCCTGGCGACATGGATAACCCGCTTGGTCTTAATCTGTTCGAGTTCGAGACGCCTGATCAACGTGACTTCCTCGTGCAGGAGGCAATCGCGATGTTGTATCGCCTGTATGACCCCGGTCACACAGGCATCATAGGTCCTCGCTACGAACACTGGTTCCGAAATGCCGCTCTGACCATCATGAGCGACCCAGCTGGGAGCAGTTTCATCGACATCCCGCAGGTATTTAACGACGATGCGTTTGCGAAGGAGAAGATAAAGCATGTCACCGACCAGACCGTACTCGACTTCTGGAACAAAGAGATGGCACAAACTAGTGATTATCACAAATCGGAGGTGCTCGGCTGGTTCGTGAGCAAGTTCGGCGCCTTCCTGAGTAATGAGATGATGCGGAACATCATCGGTCAGACCAAGAGCGGCTTTGACCTGCGTGACATCATGGATAACAAAAAGATCTTGCTCGTGAACCTTAGTAAAGGTCGCACCGGTGAACTCAACTCGCAGCTGCTCGGTATGATTTTTGTCATGAAGTTCCAAGCAGCCGCAATGGGGCGGGCTGACATCCCAGAGGAACAGCGAGAAGATTTCGCGCTCTACGTCGACGAGTTCCAGAACTTTGCAACCGATAGTTTCGAGAGTATCTTGTCCGAGGCTCGTAAGTATCGGCTCAACCTCATCCTTGCGAACCAGTTCGTTTCCCAGTTGACCGACAAAATACGTGAAGCCATCATCGGTAACGTTGGTACGGTGATTTCGGGTCGTATCGGTACGACGGATGCAGAGTTGATGGCAAAAAAGTTCGTGCCGGTATTTGACGCTGAAGATCTCACGAAGCTACCAAACTACGAAGGTGTTGCGGTCATGCAGATCAGTGGTGTCCCATCAGCGCCGTTCAGCATGATCTTCCCACCGATTCTGGGTCATCCGAACCCTCAGCTTGCAGGAGCACTCAAGAAGCTCTCAGCGGCAAAATATGGCAAGCCGCGTTCAGATGTCGAGCGTGAAATATTCGCGCGCCTGAGGGCCGGAGATGCGGCCAAGGAAGCAAAGAAGAAGGCATTCGAAGAGCGTATGAAGAGCGGTGGTCAGCAACAAGGTAGTGGTTCTGGTTCATCGTTCCTCGATGAATGGCTCGCCAAGCGTAAACAGATACAAGCGACAAAGTCACCAACCTCAAAACCAGCACCAGCGCCTAAGCCAGCTGAGCCAGAGCCAAAGTCAGAAGCGCCGACCTCGGAACCAATACAGGTATCATTACCGCCAAAACCTACTAAGCCTGGGGCGGTTTCAAAGCCCGCTCCAGAAAAACTAAAGGCAACCATCTCTGCACCAGCGCTTGCCACGGAGCAAGAACCAGAGAAGCCCAAAGAAGAACTTGTCGTGCGTGAGCAGGAAACTGACGCGATGGATGACGAAATATTCATCGATCTACGAGGCAATCTTCACCACAAGAGCGACCAGGATACAACTGCATCCGACGAACCAAAAAAACCGGCCGCTTCCTAGCCGGTTTCATAAACTTACGCTGCTGCTAACGCTTTGTCGGTAGCATCAATCGAGCATAGTCATAAATCAGACCGAGTGCCCATCCAAGCAGGAACGTCGCGATGGTTTCGAAACCAGATAACCTATAGCCATATTGTTTTGCTATCAAGAATACGGTGAGCGTCAGGAAAGTCGCTGCCATACTGCCAGCAAGCACAGCGTTTGGCCGGGCAGCACTGGAGCCGATGGCGTCACTTAATTTCTCGACCGTTGGGTTGTGGATGACTTTACTAAAAGTACGTGAGGAACGGTTCATTTCGGACTGAATCTGGCGCATCGTCGCAGCGTAGCTGTCAGCTCGCTGTTTCTTCGTCGCATGGGGCAGGGATGGTGCGCGGTCGCTGCTGGCACGCCGTTTCTCGGCACCCCCTGACTCACGACCCATGAGCGCCTCTTTGGTTTCTGTGCGTGCTTCAGCGACTCGCTCAGCTTTTTCTTCGGGTGAGGTCTCAACCGATCGCTCAGCGCTTTTTAGCAACTCATTTGAGCGCTCAGCGGCGGCGTTCTGGCTTTCGATACCGCGTTCAGCGCTGTTTGGTAAGTGTTCAGGATTTGCCATACTCGTTCCTTAGATTGTCCCCATGTTGAAGTCTTTACGAATCAATTTTACCTCACGCTTTAGCTGGCGAGAACGAGCCCAGAAGAAGGTGACAATCGTGCCGATTACACCAGCGAACAGGAGGTTTTCACCCGGACCGGTTTTTGGCAGCTCAGACACTGCTGATTCCACCAGTTTCGGTGTCTCGCATGCAACAGGTATATTAACGGTGTTACCAAACGAGTTAGTCATGATGCAGTCGTAGCTGCTTGGTTCCGATGCACCACGTGCTGTTGTCGGGATGGTATCGAGTAACTGGATAACGAAGCTGCGGCTCGTCTTTTCACCAGGTTGAAGCGTGATGTCGCCCCAAGCGAGCACTTTGTTAGCCTCATCGAAGGTTCCACCACCGTTTTGGATCAGCTTAGCGTATTCGAGGACGTCACTCAACTCCTCGGACACCGTACGTGTCATCAATAATTGACCAACGTTCTCAAGGTAAACAGTGTATTCGATACGGTCACTCGCTTGCGCCTTCATGGTTGTGGCGTCAACGCCCTGCGTGAGGTTGCGGCCAGTCTTTGACTCGGTTACCTGGATACATACTGGGTTGTTGTTCTCGCATGGGTTTTTACAGTCATCGAGGTTCTTCGAGTGTTTTGAAGCATCAAACTCGGTTTCCTTGATGGAGATAATAGTCTTTGATGCCAGCTCACAAACCTGTATCACTGCGACGGGTGGGTTAACCGTGACTGTTGCGTCATCGCAGTCATCGGTCTGGGTTGGCTGAGATGGGTTCACTTCGGCTGCGTTGACGCAAGCCGTGTTCACGAGCGATCCTGCAATATATTTCGCCACCTTTGCGGTGATGGTGATAGTCAGACTTTCACCCATCTTGAGCGTTGGGATCGTATGGGACCATTTATTGTTCTTGATACTGCCAACGCTTGCGCTCTGTATTGTGACACCATTTGGCGCAGGATCCGTAACCGCGACGTTCTTGAGGTTAACTTCACCAGTATTCGTAACGGTTAACTGGTAGGTGAAAGGTGCATTGACTTCGACGGCTTTGAGATCAACACCATCTACCTTCTTATCTATATCAACAGCGGGTGTTGTCGGGGCATTGACTTTGAATGAGGCGACACAGTTTTCACTTGTCTTATCTCCCTCAGAGGTCTTAACCGTAACCCGAGCGGTATAAGTGCCTGGCTCGCTGATACTAAGGCGACCACTACTTGCCTTTAGCGACGTTGTAGAGACGTCTTTGGTCAGTACGACAGATTTACCTGAGTCGATTACAGTGAAACGATAACTCTTTATCTTGGCACCATTTTCAGCTAGAGCCTTACCCTCGAGGTTAAAGTCAGTGCGACTGATGCGGTTAAAGATCAATTGCTCGCACTTTGCGACCGGTTCAGGCTTGATGCAGCCGCCTGGTATTGTAGCTGTTTTGTCGAACTGGACAGTCGAATCACCCCAACCAGCGAGTGGCACCATGACTCCCCACACTTTGGTCGACTTCTCAGATTTTTTATATTTTTCAGGAACCTTAACACTGAATTTATTTTCCTTGTCGGTCATGATCGGACCAACTTTCTCACCTTTTCCTGGAGGGCCGTCAAAGTATAGGAAAACCTTGATACGTGCGTCTTTATCGCGGCTATCAACCGCCTTACCACGCACCATTTCACAGCTGGCGGCGATGAAGTGAGCACCAACATCAGGCTTTGGTGTGTTGCGAGTAACCAGGTTGCCACAGTCTTTCATGATGGCGAACATACCGCGTTTTGCGGAGTGACCAACGAACGCTCCATAGGTCGACCCGTTGGCAATCGTATAAGAGGTGCTGTCAAATAACCAAAGAGGACGGGAGTAGATAGTTGTGGCGCCACCGGTATCAAGTGGCACTGAATGCTTTACTTCACCTTGGCCAGGGCTGAATCGCTTAGCTCGTCCCCAAGTCTTCCAAGCATCATTGTCGGTGCCGTGCCCCTTGCTATTGATCGTTCCTTCACGCATATTTGCGAGCTCGGCACGGGTAATACCGTTGTAATCCATGATGTCTTTGAAATCACTACGAAGTTTGTCGTATTCAGCCAGGATGGCTTTCTTTGATTGCACACCACCGTAGATCATGTCCGAGCCGTTTGCCGCGTTTGCAGATTCAGGGGGGGTGAACACTGTCAATGACTGCACAACAAGTGCTAGTGCAGTAAATACCAGCCCAAGCCGTCGGGTTGCCTCCTCTTTCTTTAGGCGCTTTGCATAAAAACCAAGTTGGCCCACCAAAGCCGGGGAAAAAGCGAGATTCGATACAATCTTGCGAAACATTTTTCCTGTTTGTTTTATTTTGTCTCCTTAAGGGAAACATTAGCATAATAAATATGTTCAATGCAATAGATTTCCAGTTGGTTGCCTGAGTACAATTTGCCAGGTATAATGTGAGTATTGTAAATAGCGTGTAAGTGAGGGAAGATGGCTAAACAAAAAGCGTCCGCATCATATGATGCGTCTCAGATCCAAGTCCTCGAAGGCCTGGAACCGGTTCGCAAACGTCCCGGTATGTATATCGGTAGCACTGGCTACGATGGTGTGCATCACCTTATCAAAGAAATTGCCGACAACTGTGTTGACGAAGCGATTGCTGGTCATGCAAGCTTCGTTGATGTTCGGATATTAGCTGACGGCGGTATTACTATTACCGATGACGGTCGTGGAATCCCGGTTGATATTCATCCAAAGACCGGCAAAAGCACGCTTGAGACCGTTCTGACTGTCCTGCACGCCGGCGGTAAGTTTGGCGGTGGTGGCTATAAAGTCTCCAGTGGTTTGCACGGTGTTGGTTCCAGTGTCGTGAACGCGCTATCAACTAAGTTCATCGCCGAAGTCGTCCAAAAAGGGCAGTTGCACCGCTTGGAGTTCGAGCGGGGCGTACCACAAGGCGATCTCAAGAAAGTGGGTAAGACAGATCGACCACAGGGCACCAGTATCACGTTCTATCCCGATCCGACTATCTTTAAGGAAACTGTCGATTTTGATTACCAATGGGTCCTCGACTACCTGCGCCACCAGGCCTATCTCACGAAAGGCATCAAGGCAATGGTTGCCGATGAACGAACTGGCCAGCGGTATGCCTTTTACTTTGAGGGTGGTATCCAGAGTTATGTGAAGCACCTCAACATTGGTAAAGAAGTTGTCGCTGACGACATCTTTTATGTTGAAAGACCAGCAGAAGACTGCATGGTTGAAGTAGCAGTTCAGTACAATGACAGCTACACTGAAACAGTAAAAGCCTTTGCAAATAACGTCTTCAACCCGGAGGGCGGTACACACCTCGTCGGTTTCCGTAGCGCGATGACTCGGGTTATCAACGACTATGCGCGTAAAAATAGCCTCATCAAGGAAAAGGAAGAGAACCTGACCGGTGACGACATTCGCGAAGGTCTAACTGCTATCATTCTCGTGAAGCTACCTGATCCACAGTTCGAAGGCCAGACCAAGAACAAGCTTGGTAACCCTGAAATGCGTCGCTACGTCGAACAGATTATGAACGAGTACTTTGCGTACTACCTCGAAGAGCACCCGCAGATCGCTAAGAAGATCATAGGTAAAGCTGTTCTTGCGGCTCGGGCACGCAAGGCGGCGCGTGCTGCTCGTGAGAACGTTATCCGAAAAGGTGCGCTTGATGGCCTCAGCTTGCCAGGTAAGTTAGCTGACTGTTCAAGCCGTAACCCAGCTGAAAGCGAGATCTATATCGTTGAGGGTGACTCAGCGGGTGGCTCGGCCAAGAGTGGGCGCGACAGTAAAACACAAGCGATTCTGCCTCTTCGTGGTAAAGTTCTCAACGTTGAACGTGCACGACTCGATCGTATGTTAAATAACAACGAAATTGTCAGTTTAATCAAGGCTCTTGGGGTAGGAATTGATGAACAGTTCGATATTTCTGGGCTTCGTTACCACCGAATCATCATCATGACTGACGCTGATGTTGACGGTAGCCACATTTCGACACTGCTGATGACCTTCTTGTTCCGTTATATGAAAGAGGTCGTCGATGGTGGTCATGTCTACCTCGCAAAGCCGCCGCTTTACAGTATCAACCGTGGTCAGAAAAAGACCTATGCCTATGATGAGAGCGAGCGAGATGCGATCATAGATCGCATTATCGGTGAGCGCCGCGAGAAAGGTATTGCGATAAACAAGGATGACGACAGGGTGAAGCAGGCCGGTGTCACGATTAGTCGATTTAAGGGTCTTGGCGAGATGGACGCCGACCAGCTCTGGGAGACGACAATGAATCCAGAAAACCGCGTGCTTATTCAGGTTAAGGTCGAAGATGCCGAACGGGCAGACGCTATTTTCTCAAAGCTGATGGGTGATGAAGTTGAGCTACGCAAAAACTTCATACAGACGCATGCCAAATTTGTAAGCCACGAAGACTTGGATATTTAGATTATGGACGATGAAACAACCACACCACTTGAGGGCGAAGTTTTGCCACAGACTCACTCAAAGACACTTGAGCTAAGAACTGTTGAGAACATTATGGAAGATAGCTTCCTGAAATATTCGATGTCAGTCATTGTTGAACGTGCCCTTCCTGACGTACGAGACGGTCTGAAGCCGGTTCATCGCCGCATCCTGTACTCTATGAACCAAAACGGCAACCGCAGTAACGCGAAGTTTGTGAAGTCGGCGCGTATCATCGGTGACGTCATGGGTAAGTATCACCCGCACGGTGACACAGCGATCTACGACTCAATGGTGCGACTCGCTCAAGAGTGGAGCATGCGCTACATGCTAGTGCAAGGTCAGGGAAACTTCGGTTCTATGGATGGTGACCCACCGGCTGCGCACCGATATACCGAAGCTCGCATGAACAAACATGCCGAAGAGCTTCTCGTCGATATCGACAAAGAAACTGTCGATTTTCGCGATAACTTCGATGGCTCTGAGCAGGAACCTATCGTATTGCCTGCTAAGTTACCCAACCTTCTTCTGAACGGTCAGATTGGTATTGCAGTTGGTATGGCAACCAACATTCCACCACATAACCTATCCGAACTGGTCGACGCTACCATCGAAATGATCGACAAGGGCGAAGATGTTACGCTTGACGACCTCCTGAAGCATGTGAAGGGACCAGATTTCCCAACCGGCGGTGTGGTCTACGGCGGAGTACCTATGCGACAGGCATACGCAACCGGAAGGGGTAGTGTTGTTATCCGTGCAGTTGCTGACATCGAAGAGTCCAAGAAAGGTCGTCACCAGATTGTCGTAACAGAGATGCCTTACGCCGTAAATAAAGCAACGTTAATTGAACGTATAGCTGATCTTGTCAAAGAGAAGAAGCTTACGTCGATTTCTGACCTCCGTGACGAATCAGCCCGAGGTAAGGTTCGGGTCGTCATCGAGCTTAAGAAAGACGCTTACCCGAAGAAGGTACTCAACCAGCTCTATAAGATGACCTCTCTTCAGACAAGCCTCCACTACAATATGCTCGCGCTTGTCGACGGTCTTCAGCCGAGAGTACTTGGCTTACAGGACATCTTGAGTGAGTACGTTAAGCATCGACAAACCGTTGTTAGACGCCGTACTGAGTTCGAGCTACGCAAAGCTCAGGAACGAGCTCATATCCTCGAGGGGTATAAGATCGCGCTTGATAATATCGATGAAGTCATACGTATTATTCGTGCCAGCAAAACAAGTGATGAGGCCGAGAAGAATCTCGTCAAATCATTCAAGCTGAGCGAGATTCAAGCCAAAGCTATTCTAGCTATGCAGCTCCGCCGGCTTACAGGCCTCGAACGACAGGCGATTGAGGACGAGCTCAAAGAACTTCTTGCGCTCATTGCGAAGCTTGAAGGTATCCTTTCGAGTGAACTTGAGATACTCAAGATTATTAAAACCGAGCTTCTCGAGATGAAAGAGAAGTATGGTGATGAGCGACGAAGCCAAATCATGAACCATGAGCTAGGCAAGATCAGTGAAGAGGAAATGATCGCTGATGAAAATGTAGTAGTTCTTTTGACAACAGAAAACTACGTTAAACGTACCTTAGCCACTGATTACCGTCGTCAGCATCGCGGTGGTAAGGGCAAGCGAGGCATGACGACTAAGGAAATGGACGTCATTGACCAGCTCGTTACCTGTTCGACCCATGACTGGCTGCTGTTCTTTACTAACCGGGGCCGCGTCTTCCGCCTCAAGGCCTACGAAGTACCGGCCGCTAGCCTCCAGGCTAAAGGTGTTGCCGTTGTGAACCTACTCCAACTCCAGCCTGAAGAGAAAATCACCTCGATGATTAAGATCGGCAAGGAAGAAAGTGACGAAGGTTACCTCTTTATGAGCACTACGCACGGTACCGTCAAAAAGACACCGCTCAAGGATTATGCTAACATTCGTCAAACAGGTCTGATCGCTATCAAGCTCGATGACGGCGATGAGCTGCGCTGGATCCGTAGAAGTTCAGGTGACGATGAGATTATCATCAGCACCAATTTCGGTCAGGCTATCCGTTTTAAAGAGTCTGATGCTCGTCCGATGGGTCGTGCGGCCCGTGGTGTTCGCGGTATCCGTCTTCGTCCTGGTGACAGCGTTGTTGGTATGGATCTCGCCAACGAAGACCGTAAGCTACTCGTCATGAGCGAGAATGGCTACGGTAAGTTGACTAAGGTTGAGCACTTCGCAACGCACAAGCGCGGTGGTGTCGGCATAAAGGCGGGTGTAGTTAACAAAAAGACTGGTAATATCGTGACGGTAACGTCACTTGATCCAGCATCGTCAGAGGTGTTGATGATCTCGGTCAAGGGTCAAACGATTCGCGTTTCACTTGAGGACATACCGACACTTGGTCGCACGACACAGGGTGTGCGGGTGATGCGTCTTAATGATGATGATAGCGTGACTTCGATCGGCTTCATCCCCGAGCAGCAGCGAGAACTCGTTGGTGATGCAGATGAAGCAGAAGCAGAAGCTAACAGAGCAGAGGATTAGGATATGCTACCTGACGTCTCGGCCTACTTCATCGCAACAGGACTTGCGTTTGCACTTGCGCAGGGTATCAAGTACTTCCTAAATCGCCACTCAAAGGGCGGGGGTAACTGGCGACAGCTTTATATGTCGGGGCGTATGCCAAGCGCCCACACGGCCACGATGGTAGCGCTGGCGACCGTGGTTGGCGTTCGCGACGGTGTAGAGTCTGGGCTATTCGCCGTGACGGCTGTTATTGCACTTATAACCGCATACGACTCCATGATGTCGCGTCGCTCTGCTGGTGAGCAGGGGGTAGCGCTACGCAAGCTTCTTGAGAAATCACCGTTCGCAAAAGATCCACTGCCGTACGTGGCGCTCGGTCACAAACCTCTCGAGGTGGCAGCTGGTGCATTACTTGGATTTCTCATCGGTTTAAGCGTTGCATTTTTAATAACGAAATAAGCCAGTTTACCCCTTGACGTAGCTGTACTATCAGAGTATGATGGATATCAGTCTGAGCGCTCAAGTGAGTAGTAACAGATATGAACGTTCACAATTTGGCAGTGCAAGTCAATTTCGTCAGCGCACTGTAGCAATACAGTGCATCTTTTATGGAGAGTTTGATCCTGGCTCAGGATGAACGCTGGCGGCGTGCCTA
>ERZ761609.195-NODE-195-length-82810-cov-23.118603_pt1 | contig 82810 bp, 65 predicted proteins | sample MGYA00511163_ERZ761609 | MGnify/ENA primary metagenome ERZ761609 (study PRJEB28899, sample SAMN02445070) | bioreactor sludge metagenome | biome: EBPR sludge | place: Australia: Brisbane, Thorneside Wastewater Treatment Plant | collected 2011-12-16 ...
CTTCACCAGCTTCCGATATTTTGGCTCAAAAATAGCTGAAATATGAGTATTTTGGAGCCGTTTTCAGTGTATACAACGGTAAATTTGACAAAAGGTGTTACAGGAATGATGGGAAGGTTGAAGTATGTGGTAATTGGGGTTCTCATTACGCTGGTGCAGTGTAAGCAGGAGCAAAAGCCGGCAGGCCTCTTGAGTAAGGAGGAAATGGTTAACCTCATGGTAGAGTTGTATTTATCAGAAGCAAAACTTACCCTTTCGGGAATTCGCAGAGACTCAGCAAATAAGCTCTTCCTGCCGTATGAAGAATCAATTGTAGCATCCAGGGGTGTTACAGATTCAACGTTGAACGAGAACTACAACTATTACCTTCAGCACCCTGATGAGTTGGAAAAAATTCTTGATGCCGTTATCGATACGCTAAATCTCAGAGAGCAGCGCGCCAGTGATGTACCCTAAGTTATAATTTGGGTTATGGTTTACCCCTCCGATTTTGAAACTAAACTTGGATTTGACCAAATCCGCCAGCGGTTAAGCGATTATTGTATAAGTGCGCTTGGTCGCAACGAGGTGGACAAAATAAGATTTCGTACCGAATACAATGTGGTTAAGGAACTCCTCAACCAGGGGAGTGAATTCAAAAGTATAAAAGAAAGGGCAATTCCATTTCCGCTTTCGCAATACTATGATCCTTCAGTATTCTATCCTGTAATTGCGATAGAAGATAGTTTTATAGAGGCAGAGTCATTGCGAGAGATAGCACTATCTATTCAGGTGATTGAAGGTTGTGTGAGTTTCTTGAAGAAAGAACAAGAGACATACCCTAATCTGTATCAGCTGTCTTTACCAGTGGATTTGCCGGGTACCATTAAAGAGTCGATCAATGCCAGCATTGACGACATGGGCAAACTAAAGGACAATGCCAGCCCCGACTTGAATCGCATACGCAAAAAATTAAAGGATGAGTCTGGCCGGGCGCGCAGACTTGTGGATCAAATGTTTCGTGAGGCTGTCACTAATGGAATGGTACCTGAAGGGAGCTCACCGGTGATCAGGGATGGGCGGGTGGTCATTCCTGTGTTGTCAGAATACAAGAGAAAAATAAGAGGTGTGATCATGGACGAGTCTGCTACAGGACAGACAGTTTACATGGAGCCAACAGAAGTAATAGAAGCCAATAACGAGATCAGGAACCTGGAACTGGAAGAGAGAAGGGAGTCCGTAAAGATTTTGCGCAGGCTTACATCATTGCTTCGTGATCACTTGCCAGCCATTCAATTAGGTTTTAGCTTCCTTGGCAAATTGGATTTTATACAAGCCAAGATTCGTTTTGCAATGGACATTGAAGGGGACATACCCCAGTTGATGGATAAGCCAAAACTGAATTGGATCAATGCGCGTCATCCACTACTTTTCTTGAGTCATAAAGGGAAAAGCCCGGTAGTGCCGCTCACTATCGATCTTAAAGAAGATAATCGGTTTTTGTTAGTCTCAGGGCCTAATGCTGGAGGTAAGTCTGTTTGTCTTAAAACCGTGGGATTGCTGCAATACATGGCTCAATGTGGGTTGCTTGTACCCCTGGATGCAAAATCGGAGGTCGGCATCTTTCACCATATTTTTCTTGATATCGGAGACCAGCAATCTATAGAGAATGACCTAAGTACCTATAGTTCTCATCTCCGGAATATGCGTCACTTTGTTGACCGGGCAAATGAAAACACGCTGGTGTTGATGGATGAATTGGGCGCAGGCACAGATCCTAACTTTGGTGGAGGTATTGCAGAGGCCATTTTAAAAAACCTGGTAGAGAAGGGAGTATGGGGAGTGGCTACTACCCATTATTATAATTTGAAATTATACGCTGATCATAATGAGGGAATAAGGAATGCAGCCATGCAGTTTGATAGCAAAAACCTTGAACCTCGTTTTATTTTGGAGATAGGAAAACCTGGGAGTTCCTTTGCGCTGGAGATTGCTCGCAAAACCGGGTTGGGGCGTATTATTAAAGAGGCAGAAGACATCATAGGAAAGGACCTTACGGGGCTGGAAACGCTGATGAAAAAAGTGAGTGATGAAAAGCAGGAATTGATCAAAAGGGAACGTGACGTAAAGGACAAAGAAATTAAATACAAAGAGCTGCTCGATAAATACAATCAATTAAATGAGGAGTTGGAAAGCAGAAAGAAAGAAATTATCAATAGGGCAAAGGAGGAAGCAGCCCAACTTATCCAGCAGACCAATAGAGAGATAGAAAAAACCATCCGGCATATCAAAGAAAACAGGGCCGAGAAAAAGGAAACGAGAAGAGTAAGGCAAAGCCTGGAAGGGTTAAAGGAAAATGTAAGACCAAGTGCAGACCGTATGGTCACTTCTGCTAATGAAAAGATAGAAGAAGGGGATTATGTAAGAATGGTGGGGCAGGACGTTATCGGGCAGGTGGTTTCACTAAAGGGCAAGTCAGCAGTTGTAGAGTTTGGAGATATGCGCTCTTCCATTAAAGTGGAGAAACTTGTTAAAAGTAGTGCCAGAGAAAATAAGGCAATTAAGTCAAGACGTTCCTTTGGAGTTGACCTTTTGGCAAAGCAAACCAATTTTAACAGCACATTGGATGTGCGAGGGATGCGGGTAGAGGAAATCATTCCGGTATTAGATCAATTCCTGGATGATGCTGTGCTGCTTGGGCATGGTGGACTACGAATTTTGCATGGAAAGGGAGAGGGTGTTTTACGAGGGGTTGTCAGGGATAGGCTAAAGCTGAACAAAAATGTAGTGAGCTTTGGTCATGAGCATATTGAAAGAGGTGGAGATGGAATAACGACTGTTGTTTTGAAATAAATAAGACTGACTCAAGAGTGACACGTTTTGTTTCTCCGCCAGTTGGCGGAGAAACAATCCTAAATTATAAATTCTAACTATGGGGATTCTTCGCTTTCGCTCAGAAAAACGACATTCTTTAACTTTTAAGTCAGCCTATTCTATTATTTAGCCTTTTTTTCTTATTGGAAGGTAAACACCCACTGACCTTTTACATTGGATATCCTACCAGGGTATCCATCTCCTGTAAAAGTGAATGTTATCTGAAGCTGAGTATCGGTAACAGAATAAGTCATATTCAATTCGTCACCAGTATCTGGATCTCTGACAATTTGCGTCTCTGGGCTAGCGCCAAACTTCCATTGACCACTGGATAGCCATGGACTCAGGGTGGTAGGTCTGCCCGTCACAGAATACCCGAAAGTAGGGCTTCCGGCAGTTCCTGAAATGGTAAGGGCAAAGTTGTCATAATCCGTTTGATCTAAGTTATCAAGTTTTACAGAGGTTGCATTCCACGTTTTGGAGAGTTTTCTTAGTTGAATGTCCTCAACCGTCTCACCAGGGCCAGAATCTTTTTTACATCCCTGGCTTACCAGAAGAATTCCAAAAACAACTCCCAGTAGCATTAGCTTTCCTATTTGTTTCATTCTATAGCTTTTAAAATCGTAATAAACTTAATAAAACGGGTTCTCTAAAAAAAGAAACCCTATGAATTGCCCTCGAAAATAGACGTAGTAACATATTTAATCACCTGAGGGAGCTAAATGTAACCTACTTTAGACCCATTAAATCCACCTTTTGGCAGTTTTCCGGGTATTCGTATTCGGTGTTTGACGCAATCAAAACCAGCCTGGAAGCACCAAATTCCCTAAGATTAACCTGATACCATTCAATGGCCTTTTTGTCCAGATTGGTAGTGGGTTCATCAAGGAAAAGAGCAGAGGTTTCCGAGAAAAAGGCCAATCCAAGCTTAAGTCGTTGTTTCATCCCTGAGGAGAAATTAGAAATTAGCTTGTTTTGGGCATGACTTAATTCCATTAGATCAGCCAAATCCTCAATAGATCGGTTTTGAGCTACACGTTTAAACTTGAAATGAAAATGAATCATCTCCTTCATCGTAAACTCCTCAATCAATTCCATATAAGGAGTAGCAATGGTTACCTGCTTATAGGCTTCCTCTGCAGGAATCACAAGCTCTGGATCAGAGTAAATAATTGAACCAGTGCTGGCAGGTACCTGACCCCACAAAACCTGCATCAGGGTAGACTTACCCGATCCATTGGGACCTACAATGGCGTAGCTGTTACCTTGTTCAAAAACGAAATTTAGTTTTTTGAAAATCCATTCGCGATTGAATCGCTTTCCCAGATTCTCTGTAACTATTTTCATTCAAAAGGCGTGGAGCTTGTAGAGAATCCTTTCATGACCCCACGCTCAGAACTTTTTATAAAAGCAACGATGTAGTCACGTTCCTGGCTTTGGACAATTTCTGTTTCGACACGTTCGATGGCCTTAGAGTTGTTGAGTCCTTTTAAAAAGATGAGACGATACGCATCCTGAATTTCAGATATTTTTTCTGAGGTAAATCCTCTTCTGCGCAGCCCGATGGTATTGACTCCACAGTAGGTGAGTGGCTCTCTGGCCGCTTTGGTGTACGGAGGGATGTCCTTTCTTACCAATGATCCGCCTGAAACCATCACATGCGCGCCAACTTTAACAAACTGATGAACTGCGCTGGAACCACCGATGATTGCCCAATCTTCGATCACAACGTGCCCGGCAACCTGTACTGCATTCGCAAGAATGCAGTTATTACCTATAGTACAATCATGCGCAATATGCACGTAAGCCATCAAAAGGCAGTTGCTACCAATTTCAGTCTTGTGCTTGTCCGCAGTACCTCTACTAATGGTAACAAACTCCCGAATGACCGTATTATCGCCAATAAAAGTTTCTGTTTTTTCCCCCGCAAACTTTAAATCTTGTGGAATGGAAGATACTGAAGCACCCGGAAAAACCTTTACATTTTTACCGAGACGGGCACCTTCCCAAATAATGGCATTCGGGCCAATCCAACACCCATCTCCAATGACCACGTCACTTTTGATGGTTGCAAAAGGCTCAATAATAACATCGTTTCCGATCTTTGCGTCAGGGTGAACGTTGGCTAACGGGTATTTACTCATGCGTCTTTTCTAACAATGCTTGCGGTCATGGTGCCTTCACATACTAAAGAACTACCCACGTAAGCTCTGCCAGACATTTTAGCAATTCCTCTTTTAATAGGAACAAGCAGATTACACTGAATAACCAAAGTATCACCAGGGAGTACCATTTTTCTAAATCGAAAGGATTCAATCCCCAGGAAGTAAGTCCAATAGTTTTCCGGATCTGGCACCGTATTGAGTACGAATATACCACCAATTTGTGCCATAGTTTCTACCTGGAGTACTGCTGGCATAACCGGGTTGCCTGGGAAGTGACCTTGAAAGAAAGGTTCGTTCATAGTCACGTTCTTTACTCCTGCAACACTTTGGTGATCCAGATGAATGATCTTATCGATTAATAAAAAAGGATAACGATGACGCAAAATATTAGATATCTGATTGATATCAAGTACCGGGGGCAAACTGGGGTTGTAACGTGGTATTCCTTTCTTGTCGGCCTCAGCCATGGCCTTTTTAAGCTTTTTGGCAAAAGCTACATTAGCAGCATGGCCTGGTCTTGCTGCCAGAATTTGTGCTTTTAGCGGCCGGCCTGCCAACGTAAGGTCACCAATTAGGTCCAGTAGTTTATGCCTTGCAGGTTCGTTGTTATAGCGAAGCTCAATATTGTTTAGAATTCCTTCTTTTTTTACCTCCACCTTTGGCTTACCCAGCATTTCGGCAATATTGTCCAGTTCGTGCTCCTGAACAACACGATCCACAATCACGATGGCATTATTAAGGTCTCCACCCTTGATGAGGTTGTTCTTGTAAAGCATTTCTAATTCATGCAAAAAACAGAATGTTCTGCATGAAGCGATCTCTTTTTCAAATTGGCTTATATTGGTAATAGAAGCGTGCTGACTTCCTAAAACAGGGGAGTTATAGTCAATCATAACAGTTACCCTGTAATCGTCTAGCGGCAGAGCAGCGATTTCTACATTGCGATCTACCTCACGGTAAAAGATGCCATCCTGAACTTCGAAGAAATCACGAAGAGCGTTTTGTTCCTCTTTTCCAGCCTCATTGAGCACGTTTACAAATTGAATAGAGCTTCCATCCATAATAGGAGCCTCTGGCCCATCCAGTTGGATCAGCACATTGTCGATTTCAAGACCGGTTAGGGCGGCAAGTGTATGCTCGATGGTGCTTACCCTGGCTCCACTTTGCTCTATGGTGGTTCCTCTGGATACATCTACTACATTGTCGCAATCAGCATCAATGATGGGAGATCCGGGAAGGTCTATTCGTTGAAACTTAATACCATGGTTAGGCTTTGCGGGCAAGAATGTCATATTAGTGACGATGCCTGTGTGTAACCCTACTCCGGACAAGGTCACGGATTTCTTAATTGTCTGCTGCTTGTGATTTAGCATTTTGTAATAAAAGGGGCAAATTTAACCCCTATTCCTCGTATAATCTAAAAAATTGGACTCCCTCTATAATAAATGGGGCTAATTATAGTCAAAATAAAAGAACCAGACTTGCTTTAAGCCCATTCAATCTGATTTAAGGGCAGATTGAGCCACAGCCAACTTTTGTTCAAGTTGTTTTAGGCGCGAGCTAATGTCAGGGAGTTGTTTAAATATCGCGTATGAGCGGAAATATTCTTTCACATCGAGTACCGGATAGCCCAGCAAACGCTGACCTTCCTCTTTCACTGATTTGGATATGCCGGCCTGAGCTCCAACACTCGTTTTGTTGGCAATAACAAGATGTCCGGCTATTCCTACCTGCCCTGCAAGGATGCAATTTTCACCTACTTTGGTCGATCCGGATATGCCCGACTGGGCAGCAATAACGGTATTTTTGCCTATCTCTACATTATGCGCTATCTGAATGAGATTATCGAGCTTTACGCCCGACCTCACGATGGTAGAATCGCCAGATAGCGTTGCACAATCAATTACCGTATTAGCACCTATTGTTATGTTGTCCTCTAAAATGACGTTGCCCAGTTGTGGAATCGTTTTGTAGGTGCCGTCTTCCTGGGGAGCAAAACCAAATCCGTCACTGCCCAGCACAGTACCTGAGTGGATGATGCAGTTATTACCCACCACAGTTCCTGCGTATAGTTTTACATTAGGGTGAAGTATAGTATTGCTTCCGATTACCACATTGTCGCCAATGTAGGTGTGAGGGTATATTTTTACGTTGTCTCCTATTTTTACGTTGCTGCCAATGTAGGAGAATGCACCTCTATAAATTGACTTTCCTGTTGTACAGTTTTCACCAATGAAGCAAGGCGCTTCAATACCCTCCTTTTGAAAGCTTATCATTTTATGGTATTCCTCCAGAAGAACGGTAAAGCTTGAGTAAGGGTCATCTACCATTATCAGAGTGGATCTTACCTCTTTCTTAGGAACGAAATCTTTCTTTACAATGACAGCGCTTGCCTTTGTTTCATAAATAAAATGCTCGTATTTGGGGTTTGACAAAAACGCAATCTGACCAGATTTGGCGTCTTGAATTTTGGCAAGCATATTAATACTGAGGCTGCTGTCTCCTTTGACGGCACCTCCCAGCATTGCTGCGATTTGCTTAATGGTAAATTCCATTAATTAAATAATGGTTTGATTGTCATATTTAATTCGAATTCCTGAAGTTACTTCTTTTTCAAAGATACATTTTTAGGACAGCATAGATAGTTTTTTTTCACGATATTACTAAGTGCCTTAATATTGGGTAAATCGGAAGCATCAGCGATTTCCTTCAGCTCACCTTTCTTAGTCAGAATGTGAATACCCTGACCCCCACTTACATAGGCCTCATTTGAAACCACACCATGAGAAAACAGGAAGAAGGCATCTTTTCTCAGTATGTCATAATTATCACTGATTTCGGAACGGATATGTTCAATTGTAGCTTTTTCTATAGCGTCATTGGTAAGGGCTATTCTAAATAAATTTCTCTGTAGGAGCATTGTACAAAGGGTTGACAATATCCGATCTGGGTGATTTTGCCAGAGTTTAATAGCACCCCAAATATCATTATCGTCCAGCAGTCCAAAATGGCTAATCACTTCATATCTCTTAAAATCATCAATAGTATATGATCTTTTAAGAAAGAAATAAAGTGACTCTGAACATGAAAGCAGCTCACCCGACTGGACGAGGTATTCCGCTCTCTTGATCAGATTGACCAACATCCTTTCTGCGCTGACCGCTGTTTTGTGCAAGTAGACTTGCCAATACATCAGTCTTCGGGCATTAAGAAAATTCTCAATGCTGTAGATTCCTTTTTCCTCAACCACCAGCCGATCGTTGGACACGTTCAGCATAACTACAATTCTATCTACCCCAATAGAACCTTCGCTTACACCAGTAAAAAAAGAATCTCTGTTCAGGTAATCCAATCTATCAATATCAAGTTGACTGCTTACCAGTTGATGAAAGAACTTTCGCTGGTACGTGTTTTGAAATATTTGAAGAGCAAGATGCAATTGGTCATTAAAGATTGTGTTGAGTTCTTTCATGAACTGAAAGGAAATACTTTCATGATTTGCATGGTGCAGGAGTGTTTCTTCCAGCGCATGCGAAAAAGGGCCATGCCCAATATCATGAAGCAATGTGGCGATTTGTGCAGCCTCATACTCTTGAGGTGAAATCTCAATGCCTTTTAATCTCAGATTATCCAAAACCCTTCCCATAAGGTGCATAGCGCCTAAGGCATGATTAAAACGTGTATGAATGGCGCCAGGGTAAATGAGATCTGTGAGACCGAGTTGTTTAATGTGTCTTAACCGTTGAAAATAGGGGTGTTGGATGAGGTCAAAAATGAGTTCGCTGGGTATTGGCACAAACCCATAGACGGGATCATTTATGATTTTCTTTTTATTAATGCTTTGGCCCAAGATTATCCGTATAACTCGTAAATTAGGCTGAATTTAAATAAAACAGCTAGTGCAAAGGTATAACATTTTGTGGGCAGACGATGAGATTGATCTTTTGAAACCTCATATTCTATTTCTTCAACAGCGGGGATATGATATTACTCCGGTTAACAATGGGTCCGATGCAGTTGAATTGTGTGAGTCGAAGCATTTTGATGTGGTTTTTTTGGATGAGCACATGCCTGGAATGTCTGGATTGGAAGCGCTCACATTAATAAAGGCGAACAAGCCAACGTTGCCTGTGGTAATGATTACCAAGAATGAGGAAGAGCAGATTATGGAGGAGGCCATTGGTGCTAAGATTGATGACTATTTGATTAAGCCACTGAACCCTAGTCAAATCTTGTTGTCTGTGAAAAAAATACTGGACAACAAGAGACTCGTTATTGAGAAAACTAACCTCAACTATCAACAGGAGTTTAGAAATATAAGCATGTCATTTCTGGATGATCTGGATCATGAGAAATGGGCTGAAGTTTACAAGAAGTTGATTTTTTGGGAACTTCAGTTGGATGAGGGCGATAACAAAGACATGGCAGAAGTGTTTGAGATGCAAAAGGTAGAAGCGAACACCAACTTTTGCCGGTTTGTAAAACGCAATTATGAGTCGTGGCTCAATGATCCTAATTCTTCTAAACCCATTCTTTCTCATCAGGTATTTAAAAAGAAAGTATTTCCTGAAATAGAAAAAGGGACACCCACTTTTGTATTTGTAGTAGATAACCTTCGGTACGACCAATGGAAGGTTTTGAAGCCAATTATTGAAGAGTTTTATAATGTAGAGAAGGAAGAGTCGTATTATTCTATTATTCCAACCACTACTGCTTATTCGCGCAATGCACTTTTTTCAGGAATGATGCCTTCTGAAATGGCCAAAACTCATCCTGATTTATGGGTAGGTGATGATGATGACGATGCAAAGAATAATTTTGAAGATGAGTTTCTAACACGCCAATTGAGAAGAAACAATCTAACCATAAAGCATTCATACCATAAAATAAAAAAAACTGAGGAAGGCCGCGATCTTGTTAATTCTGTTAATAATTTATTTAACAATGATCTCAATGTAATTGTCTACAATTTTGTAGACATGCTTTCACATGCTCGTACGGATATGGCCATGATTAGAGAGCTTGCCCCAGATGAGTCAGCGTACAGGTCATTGACCCGCTCCTGGTTTATGCACTCACCACTTTTGGATATTCTTAAAAAGATTTCAGAAAAGAAGGTAAAGCTGATCATTACTACGGATCATGGCACCATCAGGGTAAAGCGCCCTTTTAAGATTATAGGTGACAGGAATGTAAATACCAACCTTCGTTATAAGCAAGGAAAGAACCTCAACTATGATGGTAACAAAGTAATGGAATGCCCCAAGCCAGAGCGTTTTTTTCTACCCAAATCGAACGTTTCCACTTCTTATGTTTTTGCGATTGAGGACCAGTTTTTTGCCTATCCTAATAATTACAATTATTACGTAAATTTTTATAAAGACACTTTTCAGCATGGAGGAGTGAGTCTTGAGGAGATGGTGATTCCCTTAATTTTCTTAACTTCGAAAAATGCCTGAGAATTGGGTGAGGACGCTAGGTGGCCAACCGGCATCTATTGCAGATTTGAAGAGGGTGGCTGATGAACTGCTGCATGCTGCCGGAACCACTAAGGTTTGGTATTTTGATGGAGAGATGGGTTCAGGCAAAACAACTTTGATAAAAGTTATTTGTGAACAATTGGGAGTATCAGAGAGTACCAGTAGTCCCACATTCTCCATTATCAACGAATATCAAAGTGACAAAGGAGATACGATTTATCATTTTGATTTTTATAGATTAAAAAAGGAAACAGAAGCTTATGATATGGGTGTGGAGGAATATTTTGAATCAGGGTGCTATTGCTTTGTTGAATGGCCGGAGCGTATTCCCACATTGCATCCAATGCACTTTTTTAAAGTGAAGATATCCGAAGAGGCTAACAATACAAGAATTATAGAATACAGCTTGCTATGACCGAGAAAAAGAAATCAGGGTTTGCAGCACTGGCAAAGTCCAGTTTGTCACCGCAGGAACAATTACTTAAGGTAAGGAAAAGCAAAGGGTCTTTTTGTATTGGACTTCCGGTGGAAACATCTTTACAAGAAAACAGGATCAGCCTAACACCCGATGCGGTGGCTATTCTTGTAAACAATGGCCATGAAATTTGGGTGGAACGTAAAGCGGGCGAGGGATCAAAATTTTCTGATAAAGAATACAGCGAAGCTGGGGCAAAAATTGTTTATTCTCCGCAAGAGGTATTTAAAGCGGATGTTATCCTAAAGATAGAGCCACCCACGCTGGAGGAAATAGAATACTTCAGCCCGGGACAAACTTTAATTTCGGCTTTGCAGCCGGGGCATCTTACCAAGGAATACATACAAGCATTATTAAGGAAAAGAGTGACGGCACTTGCATGGGAACATATAGAAGATAAAGTAGGAGGCATTCCTATCGTAAGGGCAATGAGCGAAATTGCCGGAAGTGCAGTTGTATTAATTGCAGCAGAATACCTTAGTTCGGCTAATAAGGGAAAAGGAATCATTTTAGGTGGGATCACCGGAGTGCCTCCAACAAAGATGGTAATTATTGGTGCAGGCACTGTTGCCGAATACTGTGGCAGGGCTGCCCTAAGTCTTGGAGCAGAAATTCAAATCTTTGACAATCATATTTATAAGTTAAGAAGGATAAAGCATATCCTTGGTCATCAATTTAATACTTCCACCATAGACACAGCTACACTAAGTGAAAGCCTTAAGAATGCTGATGTGGTAGTTGGCGCATTGAGAGCAGAAAGGGGAAGGACGAGACATGTTGTGTCGGAAGAAATGGTGAGCCAGATGAAATCAGATTCTTTAATTATCGACCTGAGTATTGATCAGGGCGGATGTGTGGCGACATCTGAAATCACCACCCATGCTAAACCCGTATTTAAAAAGTATGGTGTTATTCATTACTGTGTGCCCAACGTAGCTTCGCGTGTTGCACATACTGCTACTACCGCCTTAAGCAATATTTTTACGCCTACTATTTTACGAGCAGAGGAAGAAGGAGGAGTAGAGGAAATGATTTTATCTCACCGATGGTTCTTGAAAGGGGTTTATGCCTACAAAGGCAACCTTACCAATGAGGTCATTGGAAGGAAGTTTAATCTGAAGTATAAGAACATAGAATTGTTTATGGCTGCCCGGTTTTAACCCTGAAATGATTTCAGGTTTTCTTCCAGTACAGCAATCTTTGATTCTGCGTCTGCCTTCTTTTTTTGTTCCGCCTCAATCACTGCTGGTGGAGCACCTTTAACAAATCGCTCGTTGTTCAGTTTCTTCATCACTGAATTGAGAAAGCCGCGCATGTACTCTAATTCTTTCTTAATTGATTCTTCCTCTTTCTCAGCATCTACCTTCCCTTCCATAGGTATGAAAAATTCAATCGACTGAACAATAAAGCTTGTTCCATTCCCAGGTTTATCGTTGCTGAATGTTATTTCTTTTACATTGGAAAGTTTCTGGACAATAGAAGTAAAGCGTGAAGCCTTTTGCCGCCCTGCTTCACTAATGATCAGGTCAATGGATTCCTTTGGTGAAATACCTTTTGTATTCCTGATGTTTCTGATTTGGGTAATGATCTCAAACGAGAAAGTAGCCTGATCAATTATGCCTGTATCAAACGCTGCAGGTGTTGGATAGGATGCTACAATAATGCAATCCTTATCATTTTTTCCATCCAGCTCATGCCAAAGTTCTTCTGTAATAAAAGGCATGAAAGGATGAAGCAATTTTAATATGGATTCGAAGAATCGTACTGTTTGGTCGTAACTGGCTTTGTCGATGGGTTCACCAAATGTTGGTTTTACCATTTCTAGGTACCAGGCACAGAAGTCGTTCCATACCAGCTTATAGACAGTTAACAGTGCATCAGAAATTCTGAATTTGGAATAGTGATCCTGAAGTTCTGCCATCGCCTGGTTTAACCTGGATTCAAACCATGCAGCGGCAATTTTATTTTCTTCAGGTATTTCAGCTTCTATTGTTTCCCAGCCTTTTACCAAACGGAATGCATTCCAAATTTTGTTGGAAAAGTTTCTGCCCTGCTCGCAAAGCTTTTCATCAAACAATAGATCGTTGCCTGCAGGCGAGCTGAAGAGCATACCCGTTCTCACACCATCCGCTCCGTACTTATTAATAAGATCAAGGGGGTCAGGTGAGTTGCCGAGTGACTTCGACATTTTTCTTCCCTGTTTGTCCCGCACAATTCCAGTAAGGTACACATCTTCGAAGGGTCGCTCCCCCATGTATTCATACCCGGCTATGATCATTCGCGCTACCCAAAAAAACAGAATTTCAGGAGCGGTTACAAGTACTTTTGTAGGGTAGAAATAATTGAGATCTGCGTTCGTAGAACGATTGACCTTTCCGTTGGCTTTATCATAATGTTCGTCATTAAAGCCATGAAATACTTCGATTGGCCATAGCCAGGAAGAAGCCCAGGTGTCCAATACATCTGGATCCTGATGAAGGTCACTTTCTTTTATTGTTCTCCCTGATTTTTTGGTGGCGAAAGTTACTGCCTCCTCAATGGTTTCTGCCACTACAAAATCGTCATCCCCATCCCCGTAGAAATAGGCAGGAATGCGATGCCCCCACCACAGTTGCCGTGATACGCACCAGTCTCTCACATTTTCCATCCAGTGCCGATAAGTATTTTTGAACTTGGCGGGATGTAATTTGATATCATCTTTCTCAACAGCCTGATAAGCCTGTCGAGAAATTTCTTTCATTTTCACAAACCACTGTAAAGAAAGCTTGGGCTCTACCACCGTATTTGTCCTTTCCGAGCGACCAATACGGGTAACAAATTCTTCTTCTTTTACCAGGTGGCCTGATTCTTTCAGGTCTTTTACAATTTGTTTTCTAACAGCAAACCGATCCTGACCAACAAACTTGGGTATTTCACATTTTGCATTGAGTGTTCCGTTGTCGTTGATGGTATCTATCACTGGCAAGTTGTGCCTTAATCCAATTTCATAGTCATTGACATCATGTGCAGGGGTTATTTTTAGACATCCTGTGCCAAACTCTTTATCTACATAGTCATCTGCAATTACCGGGATTTCACGGTGAATGAAAGGAACCAATACCTTTTTTCCAATCAGTTTTTTATAACGCTCATCTGTGGGGTTGACAGCAATGGCTACATCCCCCATGATGGTTTCAGGACGTTGTGTGGCGATGATTACCCATTCGTCTTCGCTGTCCTTTACTTTGTATCGCACCGAGTACAGAATAGATTTCTCACCATCCTCCTTATAAATTACTTCTTCATTGGATAGTGCGGTCTTCGCCTCTACATCCCAATTGATCATACGCAGCCCACGATAGATGTACCCTTTATTGTAGAGATCTACAAACACCCGAATCACGGCTTTGTAGTACTCAGGATCCATGGTAAAAGCAGTACGTTTCCAATCACAAGAGGCTCCTAGTTTCTTAAGTTGCTCCAGAATAATTCCACCATACTTTTCCTTCCACACCCAGGCGTGTTTCAAAAAATCTTCCCTGCTTAGATCTGATTTCTTTATGCCTTGTTCGCGAAGCATGGCTACCACCTTGGCCTCTGTAGCAATTGAGGCGTGATCTGTGCCCGGTACCCAACAGGCTGCCTTGCCCTCCATTCTGGCTTTGCGGATGAGAACATCCTGAATGGTATTATTAAGCATATGCCCCATATGGAGCACGCCTGTAACATTAGGAGGGGGGATGACTATCGAGTAGGGCTCTTTGTTCGGGTCTGGCTTGGCATGAAACATGTCGTTTTCATTCCAATAGGTGTACCACTTGTCTTCAACAGAGGCTGGATTGTACTTGGTCGAGAGTGACATTCAGAAAATGGTAGTTAATTTAAGCTGCAAAAATAGGAAACTCAACCCGATTTGACGGAGTATTAAGCTCGAAATCCATATTTGTCCACAACAACGTATATTCAATGTTGCAAGTTATTCTGTACCGGATATTGAGAAATTTAAATACCAACAAGAACTATGAACACAGAACCTTCCGAATCGCCTGAACTTGAAAATATTCAATGGAAACAATTGTGGAGCTTGGCTGCACTCTATGGATCGATAATTATTGGATGGATTGCCTATGAGAATTATCAGCCCAAGCTCCTGATTCAGTTTCAGTTTACAGACTTTAGTTTTTTATTGTACGTGGTTCAGGGATTTATTTTGTTGATCACGCCCCTGTATGCAGGAAAATTGGGAGATAAGTTTCGTTTTAGAAACGGCCATAGGTTGCCAATTATCAGCTCCGGGATAAGTTTTGCGGCCATGGTATTTATGGCTGTAGCGTTTACACTACTCAGCAATCCGGGAGAGGTTTTTAGGTGGATGTTACCAATTCTTATAGTAGCCTGGCTGATTGCCATGAGTATATTTACAAGCCCTGCACTTTCCACTTTGGAGCTGTTCACTCCAGTAGAAAAGCTACCTAAGGCAATGGCAGTCCTGACTATCGTGGCCAACTTGATTTATTCACTAGAGCCTGTGATTGATGACATTATTGATTACCTCGGTGCTCCCGTTACCTTTATGACGGGCGGAATTATTACTTTCTTAAGTGGCTATGCCTTACGAAAAAATTCTTTGGGATTGTTCAAGATGAGTGGTGGAAATGAAGCCAAACCAATGGCCTCTTTTCAATTGGATACCCAGCGATCTCAATACCGCTCTATTTTTATTATGGGTATTGTGTTGGGACTCACAACTACAATTTTATTCAACATCTTTCCTGATATTCTTGAACAGCACCTTGGTGTCTTACTTAATGGAATGGAGGGAAATATTATTTTAGTGCTGGTACTTGTTTTGTCAGCCATAGTTTCTCTTCCTGTCAGTACAAAGGTAAGTCAGTATGGTCTTCAGCAATCATTCAATGCAAGCGCGCTGGTTTCCCTGATAGCAATGGGTTTAATTCTGGTTTCCCCTGCTACCTGGATGGTGGCTATCATGATTCTTATTTTTTCGTTTTCGTTTACGGTATTGTCTGTAAGTTCTTTGCCTTTGGCAATTCAGAAAGCAAACTATTATGAAAAGGTATTTTGTGTGGGAATATTTTTTAGTGGGGTTGCTCTGCCAGATGGGATAATTGAAGCTGTATTGGCTTACTAATCGGGTTTCATTCTAATTCTCCAATTAGAAGGATACAGATTATTCATTCGATGGGGCAACAAGTTTACCCAACCCAAAGGATTTTCCTCGTAGATGAGTAAGGCAAATCCTTTTTCTTTTGTATCTATCTCAATGGTTTCTTTCCTCAGGTAGCTGATGGCTTGTTCACGGGATAGCGCTATTGTCGCAAAGTTGCTCTTATTAAGATGTATTGATAATGCAGCGTTGTGCTCAGGCACCAACTTTCCGTGTTTGTCGGTTGCCAGCGAAATACCAAATTGGATGACGCTTAGCCTATCTGAGAGGAAGGTAATTAATTCATAATGTATTTCTGGAACGGCTGTGATCACCCCTTTGTTTACAACATACCTGAATAGCGCTGGGTCTTTTAACCATAACTTTACCTCTTCATTTTTACACTTTTCACCTAGTACCTGCCTGGTATGCATGCGCAAAGGACTTACAGGTTCCTTTTTACGAACAACAGAAATAAAAAAACCTTCCCCTTTTGCCTTATGTGGATAAAACCGATAACCAATTGTATTTTTTAGTTTTGTTTCTACTACACCCCAGTTTTCTTCAATCGGAATATTCAAAAACTCACAGTCGCCAGTCTGGCTCAGCCATTCCATCGTTTCTTCGTCTTCTTGTGTGTTGTAAGTGCAGGTACTAAAAATAAGTATACCATCTTGTTTCAAGGCGGGCCATATGTCTTTCAAGATTCTTCTTTGCCTCATTGCGCATAAGTTGACATTGGCCGGAGACCATTTATCCAGGGTATCATTATCTTTTCTGAACAGCCCCTCACCTGAACAGGGGGCATCGACAACGATCAGATCAAATAATCCATTTAGTTTGGAGAAATGAGTAGGGTCGTTGTTTGTAACAATGGCATTTGCATATCCCCATTTTTGAATATTTTCTGAAAGAATATTGGCTCGCGTCCGAATGGTTTCATTACTCACCAACAAACTATTGGGGTGAAGCAAAGAAAGGAGGTGTGTTGATTTCCCTCCTGGCGCTGCGCACAAGTCCAGCACCCTGAGCGGCTGCTTGAGGTCTACAGAATGGGTAAGTGCCTTCTCTAGAAACATGGAACTGGGCTCCTGTACGTAATAGGCGCCAGCATGCAGCGATGGATCTAATGTAAATAGGGGTCTTTCATTCAGGTATTTTCCAAATTGTGTCCAGGGAATTTTACTTGTATTGGTTAATTGGAAATTCTTGCTGGGATTAGGACGAACACTGGGCGGAGAGGGGGTAAGTAAAGCTTCAAAAAATGAGTCTGACTCGTTTCCCAGTAGGTCTTTTATTATCTTTTGGAAATCATTGGGTATGGATAATTCTTTGGGCACAGATCACAGATCAGGGTAATAAAAAGTAGAAGTGATTAAGAATCATACCAATACTAAGTTAGTTTTGATAAAAACAAAAGTAAATGAGCAAAGCGAATAATCCGAAATTGAAGAGTTGGGTGGAGGTACCCGCTGGTTCTGACTTTCCAATTCAAAATTTACCTTTTGGAATATTTAAGACACAATACCTGACTGCGGTTGCAGGTGTTGCCATAGGTAAGCATGTGCTTGATTTAGTATATTTATATGAGAAAGGTTTTTTTGATGGACTCGGACTCCCTCCGGGAATTTTTAATCAGGAATACTTAAATCCATTTATTGCATTAGGCAGAAAGAAATGTGGAGAAGTGCGGGAGCGTGTTTCTGAGTTGCTGAGAAGTGATAATGATGAGTTACAGAACAATGTAGCGGCACGCGAGTTGGCATTGATTCCCATGGAGGAAGTGGAGATGAGAATGCCCGTTCAGATTCCAAACTATACCGATTTTTATAGTAGCGAAGAGCATGCAACCAATGTAGGCACTATGTTCCGCGATCCTAAGAATGCATTGTTGCCCAACTGGAAACATTTGCCGGTAGGATACCATGGGCGAACTTCATCGATTGTGATATCCGGCACTCCCATTCATCGACCTAAAGGACAAATAAAACTCCCAGACTCTGAATCTCCTATTTTTAGCGCTTGCAAAAAACTGGACTTCGAGTTGGAAATGGCATTCATTACTTGTGCAAATACTGCACTGGGTTCATCCGTTTCTACCAGGGATGCAGAAGATAATATTTTTGGTATGGTGCTGCTCAACGATTGGTCGGCCAGAGATATTCAAACGTGGGAGTATGTTCCACTTGGACCTTTTTTGGCAAAAAACTTTGCATCCACGATATCTCCATGGATTGTTACAATGGATGCGTTAGAGCCTTTTCGCGTTGAAGGACCGAAGCAAAACCCTAAAGTATTGCCTTACCTTAGCTATGAAGGAAAGAAAAATTATGACATAGGATTGGAAATCGTAATTGGTGAAGGAAAGAACGAAACTGTAGTTTCAAAATCAAACTTTAAATACATGTATTGGAATATGTGCCAGCAGTTGGCTCACCACACCATCAACGGATGCAACCTGCAGGTGGGTGATCTGTATGGCTCTGGCACCATCAGCGGACCTGAGAAGGGATCTTATGGTTCTATGTTGGAGATCACCTGGAACGGAAAAGAACCGATTAAACTTAATGATGGGTCTGAAAGGAGGTTTATTGAAGACGGAGATACAGTAACATTAAGGGGAATCGCAGCGAAGGATGGAGTAAGGATCGGATTTGGAGATTGCTCAGGAAAAATTTTACCATCCCTATAAAGAAAAAATATGTTAACAGTTGATCCGAAAGAAGTATCTGTTCCTAAAATGCATGGTTATCTGTTGGGTGCTGTGGTACCCAGGCCGATCGCATTTGCCAGCACAGTGGACAAAGAGGGAAATATCAATTTAAGCCCATTTAGTTTCTTTAATATTTTCAGTGCCAATCCACCCATCTTGGTTTTTTCTCCTTCTCGAAGGGGACGAGATAATACCACAAAGCATACCTATGAAAATGTACTTGAAGTGCCCGAGGTGGTGATCAATATCGTGAATTATAATATTGTACAACAAGCTTCTCTTTCCAGTACAGAGTACGATAAGGGTGTAAATGAGTTTATTAAATCGGGGCTTACGCCTGTTGCTTCAGAAAGGATAAAACCTCCCAGGGTGGGCGAGTCGCCAGTCTCATTTGAGTGTAAAGTGAATGAAGTAATTTCACTGGGATCAAATGGAGGTGCAGGCAACCTGGTAATATGTGAAGTACTACTGGCTCACATCAAACAAGAAGTACTGGATGAAGAAGGAAGAATTGATCCTGTAAAATTGGATGCAGTGGCCAGGATGGGAGGAAATTATTATTGTAGGGCGCAGGGAGATGCCATTTTTACTGTGCCTAAGCCCTTAACTACAAAAGGAATAGGGGTGGATCAAATTCCCATGGCCATTAGAAATAGCAAGGTGCTGACAGGTAATGACCTAGGAATCCTCGGTAATGTAGAGCGGCTACCGGCAAAAGGTTCTCTGGACGAAGTCATAGAGTATGCAGACACGAATGCTGTCCATACACACGCACAAAAATTATTAAACGAAGGCAAGGTAGAATCTGCCTGGAGGCTTCTTCTGACCTACCACGGGTAGTCTAATCCCTGTATAAAACGGCTTTTACGGCACGAACGCTTCTCTCCACATTGGGAAGAATAGCGTCTATCAAAGTAGGTGCATAAGGCAAAGGCACATCCAGGCTGTTGATTCTGTGGATGGGGGCATCCAGGTAGTCAAAAGCATGTTTTTGAATGTGGTAGGTGATCTCTGAAGAGATAGCGGCCAATGGCCACGCTTCTTCAATAATTACCAATCTGTTGGTCTTCTTTACCGATTCTACAACAGTATTGTAGTCAATAGGGCGAACCGACCTTAGGTCTATGACTTCAGCAGAAATGTCCTCTTTTTGAAGCTCTTCTGCCGTGCTTAATGCCACTTTCATAAACTTGCCAAAAGAGACAATGGTCACGTCTGAGCCATCTCTTACCACTTTAGCTGACCCGATTGGGATCAAATATTCTTCTTCAGGTACTTCACCCTTATCTCCATACATCAATTCAGACTCCATGAAGATAACAGGATCATCATCACGGATGGCTGTCTTAAGCAGCCCTTTTGCATCATATGGATTAGAAGGGATTACCACTTTTAAACCAGGGCAGTTGGCATACCAGCTTTCAAAATTTTGAGAATGCTGTGAACTTAGCATCCCGGCATTACCCGTAGGCCCTCTGAACACCATAGGAATATTAAACTGACCACCAGACATAGACATCATCTTGGCTGCAGAGTTGATCACTTGATCGATGGCAACAAGTGAGAAGTTGAATGTCATGAATTCAATAATAGGGCGGGTTCCGTTCATGGCCGCACCTACACCTATTCCGGTAAAACCCAGCTCGGCAATAGGAGTATCGATTATGCGCTCAGGACCGAATTCGTCCAGCATACCCTGACTTACTTTATAGGCGCCATTGTATTCAGCTACCTCTTCCCCCATGAGAAAGACATTTTTATCTCTTCTCATCTCTTCATTCATTGCCTCACGCAGGGCTTCTCTAAACTGAATTTCTCTCATGGTGCTTAAAAGTAAGTTAATCCAGCATTTTGCAGGATGGCGTAAAAATAGGCATACGGACTAATTGGATAAAGGGAATGATCGTTTTTTCTACTAATGGCAGAAACAAAAAAACCCTTCCTGTTCTTCAGGAAGGGTTTTTTGAGGAATTATGTATCTATTACTTCAGCGCGTTTCCAAACGCATCAGTAGTAGAGAATGCTGCAAACTCAAGATCAGTCAAAGCTTTGTCTTTCAAGCTTGGATCAATCTTCACAGCACTGGTAAGGCTGGCAGCTACACCATCCGCATTTCCAGAACGAGCCGCTGCTACAGCTGCTCCGTAGTGGGCAATGGCCATGTTGCTATTCTTTCTTGCTGCTTCTGCAAATGAAGTAGATGCGTTAGAAAAGTCTTTGTTCAATAGCTGAGCAAGACCTTTGTTGAACAAGTTTACGTCAGTATCCAAAGCTGAAGACTCAGAACGCACTGCGTCAGCATACTTAGCCATGTAGATTTCACAAGCACCTTTCACACCATTTACACCGCGGGAAACGTCTCCGCTAGCACCGTTCAATGCTTTTGAAGCGTGGCTTGCCGCTTTGTAAGGGTTGCCTTGCATTAAAGAGACAGAAGCAAGATTAGCATGCACTTCAGGAGTCTCTTTCATTCTTGCTGCAATTTCTAATTGAGCAGCAGCTTTGCTTGTCATGTCAGCCAATTTAGAGTTGTCTGCAATTGCCATAGCAATGTAAACAGCTCCTAAGTTGTTGTGTGCATTCCAGTTGCTACCTTTCTTAGTAGCAGCAGTATAGATGGCTGCTTTCTCCTCAAGAGAAGGAGTGAGTGTGGCAGCATACATCATTTCTTCAAAAGAAAGCGTATCGGCTTTCATTTGGCCTTGCGTAATTTGCTTAGCCAATACAGAGATTTCAGCGTCTGTCTTCTTGTCTTTGATAGTAAGAATCTCAGTTTTAGCTGCTCTTAAACCAGGATATACGTCTCTGAATACCTTGCGGTAAGTAGGAAGTTTTCTCAATTGTCTTTCCTGATCTACGAAGGTTCCACCGCTATTGATGATGTTCAAATAAGCAGACTTCTCATCAGAAGTGATGCCATCATAGGCTGCCAATGCAGTTTTGAATCCAGCCCAGTCTTCAACAACAGGCTTAAGGATAAAGTTGATTTCATCAGCCATTCCCTTGTAATCGTACTTCTTCATCTGAGCACGGTAGTACTTTTCGATAACAGCAGCACGATCCTGAGATAAGCGTGAGTTGATACGCTCAGCACCTTCTGGTGAGTGAGTACCTGTAATGGTTACAGTTTTTGTAATGTTTTTAGAAGCGATGAAAGCGTCTAATTGCTTTCCTTTTTCACTTCTGGTTTCAGAAGTACGGAGTACTGATCTTCCTTGCTGGAAATTGAAATCAGGGATAATAACAGGGATAATTTCTTCCTGATTGTTATATCCGTGGTTAGCAAAAGCTGCATAGTAAGAGTTTTGAACCAATTTGGAGGTAGTGATGATGCCTGTAGCTACTGCCAATCGAGGAGTAGTTTTGGTTTTAGCACCTTTTACAGCTACACCTTCTACTTCTAACGTTCCAGTCTTATAAGCTGGTTGGTATGGAAAAGAGAAAGATTTGGTCACCGAAGGCTCTTCTGTCTTGGCATTTGGATAATCTTCAGCCTTGAAAGAGATAGGATCCATTGCAACTTCACTGTCACCATACTTATAGAAGGAGTTCAGGTTGTAGGCGGTTCCTTTTTTCAACATTTTGACAGGTAGGTTGGCTGCCATTTCATAGCTAACGGTATCCTTATGAACTTCAAGAGGGTTAGGAGTAACAGTTAAATTTTGTTCCTTAGACATCTTAATCATACTAGGAAGCGTACACCCTGTAAAGGTTAACGTTCCGATGATCAGGAATGCGTACACAAATTTTCTCATGGATTTTTGTTTAAAGTTTTTAAGCGAGTTGCAAAGGTATGCTTATCAGTATTTTTTTGCAATTATACTCAAAAAAATAAGATTCTAGCCTCCCAGAGTAGGGTTTTAACCGCTTATATTTGTGGGATGTTTTTAATGTCGATAAATGGACGTTTACTCAGGTAAATGGTTTGGTTTCTTAAAATTGAGGTAATATGATGAGTGAATTGATAAAACGAATCCAACATTTTTTTGAGAAATATGCCTTTGGTGTTTGCACCCGGCTAGGAGAGAAGCTTGGTATAGCCACTTCCAGCATCAGGCTGTTCTTTATTTATGTCTCTTTTCTTACGCTTGGATCCCCTGTGATTATCTACCTCGTGCTGGCTTTTGTCATGAATATGAGAAGGCACATGAGGAGAAGAAGCACTATCTGGGACTACTAAAGTCCAGATCGCTGAACTTGTGCTTCCTTCTTATGTAGTAATCAACAATGATTGAGCCCCTGTAGATTTGAAGCACTTTATAAGGCAACTTGGATGATCTTTTGGAAAAAAGCCCAAAGCAATGGATGAGGATATAAAGATGAGCCCGTAATACGGCCACAAAATCTTTACCATACCCTGTGAGTAAGAACTTTAAGGCGGCTACCCAGTCCAACCCCACCCGGATGGGTAACTTATACAGCAACTGCCCCGGGCTCAGATTCTTAATGAGTAAAATAGCCCCATTTCTGAAATTGTAGTAAGTTTTTCTTGGGTTGGACTTGTCAAGCGTTGCCCCACCTACATGGTATACGGTACTGCTCCCGCAATACATCACTTTATGTCCGGCCCTATTCAATCTCCAACATAGGTCTATTTCTTCCATGTGGGCAAAAAAGGTCTCGTCCAGACCACCCATTGAATGGTAAAGTTCAGCACGGATCACCATGCAGGCACCTGTGGCCCAAAAGATGGGGACGGTGTCGTTGTATTGCCCCCGATCTTCTTCCACCGTGTCAAAGATTCGCCCTCGGCAAAAGGGGTATCCGAGCGCATCAATAAATCCACCACCAGCCCCAGCATATTCAAATAACTGCTTCTCGCGATACGATAAAATCTTAGGTTGGGCTACAGCAATTGATGGGTCATTGTCCAAAAGGGAAATAATCGGCTCCAGCCAGTTGGACGATACTTCTACATCTGAGTTGAGTAGCACATAGTATTCGGCCTGAATCTGCTGGAGTGCAAAGTTGTATCCACCACAGAAGCCGAGATTGGAAGAAATAGGAATTAATATTACTTGTGGATAGGCCTGTTGCAGGAAATCTTTCGACCCATCTGTGGAGTTGTTGTCGGCTACTACAATTTGTGCGTCATCGCTAAATGCTGTTACGGACGGAAGAAACTTTTCAAGCAGCTCTTTGCCATTGTAATTGAGAATGACAACAGCAACACGGCTCATCCCATGAAACTGCTAAGGTCCATTCCTGGTATATTGGGAATCAACCCTTCTGTACTTTTCTTTATCTCTTCTTTTGCCAATACCTCAGCCTTTTCCATTGCTATATTGATTGCGGCTATGGAGAGATCCTGAATAAGAACTTTGTCGTCTGCTTTTAAGATGGTGGGATCAATATCCAATTCTATCACTTGTTTTTTTCCGTTCACGGTAGCCTTCACCATCCCACCTCCAGATTCACCGGTAGCCTTTACATGTACGAGGTTGTCTTGTGCTTCTTTCATGCGGGCCTGCACTTCTTTCATTTTGCCCATCATTTTCATCATGTCCAGCATCGCTTGTTCTGTTTATTGAAAGATGCAAATTTAGGATAATTTTTTACTGGCTGGAGAATTATGAACAATGGAACGTGTAAATACCGAATACTTGAAGCAACGGCTATCAAATCATCGTTTCCTCCTTAATAGTATTACGGTTCCGGTTTCCTTATAAGTTCGCCCCGCCAGATCCGTCACCTCAGCAGACCACACGTATGCATCCTCTGCTACAGGTTTTCCATTAAATGTGCCATCCCATGTCTCACCCTTTTTGCCAGTAGTAAACATCAATTCGCCCCATCGGTTAAAGATGGATAATTCCATTTTTACAATAAACTGACCTGATACAAAAAAATGATCATTGAGTTGATCTCCATTTGGGCTGAAAGCTGTTGGGAAAAAGATTTTTGAGTCTTTGATAAAATTCATCGAATTGGAAATGGAGGCGGTGATTCCGCTTTGATTTGGCCTTGCCCTAATGCTGTAGGTGACAAACTGATGATCAGGGTCTGCGTCATCATCTACAAACGTGGTGCTGATACCGGCATTGATGGATCGGTACAATTCGCCTTGCAAGTTGTACTTATCAATGATGTACTCACTTACGCCATTAGTCCAGCCTTCGTATTCAGTCCAGTTTAAGGTTACAATGTTGTTTTCCATAAACCCGGTCATCCGTATCGGATTAATAATAATCCCTTCCTGACTTTTATTATCACACTCATCAGTGTAGTTGATGAGGTATGTAAAGTTGCTCTCAGACAAATAACCTTTGTGAGTAAATTTTGTGGTGTGAGAAGTACCCAGGTTGGTAAATGTTTTACCATCGTTGGCGATAAGGATGTTGTACTTGAGTGGCGCACTGGCTGGATCCTGGATCCATTCAATATTGAGTCCTTGTGGTGTAACTACACTGCTTGCATTGGTGATACCGGGCGGATTGTCAATTCTGAAAGACGTTCCGCAAAATTGCAGCGACTCACTTGTCACTCCACCAGCATATCGGTTGATAATTTTGTAGCAGTAGTTGGTCTTGCATTCAATGTCAATATCATTAAAGCTGGCAGGGGCGCCTGGAATAATGGTATGCGTAGCATCATCTCTTTCTACTTCGGTACTTTGTATGCCTGTGTTGGCGGTAGTCCAGGTCAGTTGGTTAATACCACTTTGGATATTTAGGTTAAACTTAGGGCTACAGATTATATTGGAGTAATTATTAAACCCGATGCATGCATCGTAGGCGCTCAACCGGAAGCAGTAATAATTGACTTCTGCATTTAAATTGGCAACGGTGAAAGTAGAGGTGTCGTAAAGGGTGGCCAACTGTTGAAAAGGCCCGGCACTGTTTACCGCGATTTCAAGGCGATACTGAATGTGTGGTTGTGTGCTAAAGTCCAGTTTTATTTGTGACTTGTTTATTGTAGTAAGCTTGGTGATTGTAGGAGCAGGAAGAGAAGTTAGCGCATTGAAAGTTTGCACCTTGGAGTCACAATTATCAGCAGAATTAATATTGAGACCTCTTACGGAAATGGATTTATTGCCTGGAGTGGCGTAGTCGTGAAATGCTGTAGCATTGTTCCCGCTGGGAATAATCGTTTCTGGAATGCCATCATTGGTAAAGTCAATCACCAATTGCTGATAGCTTTTTTCTAATACTTTAATGGTAACATCTGAATTGGCGCAGGAATAGATTTCAAAATTGGGTTGAATGTTTTCGGTCACGGTAATGGTAATGTTGTCAGCACCCTGCCCCTGGTACAACACCTGAAGGTTATAAACACCGGGTGTGTTGTATTGAAAAGTAAAGAGGTTAAGTGTTTGCTGTCCGTTTCCCTGAAAATCCATCGCGCATGGATTGGCACCGTTACAATTACCAGCAAGCAGGTTGGTCAACGTTATTGTAAAAGGAGCACAACCCTTAATTTGATCTACCTGAAACCGCCCCAGCGCACTGGTATAAGGCTGCGCCATGGCAACACTTACCCATAAAAGCGCTCCAGCGATGAGTGCAAACTTCAGCTTCACTTGTTGAGGTTAAATTCCTTAAGAAATTTTTCCGCCTTCACCATGTCATCATGAAGTAAACGGTCTGTTTCTATAAACGGAACAGTAGCCCTGAAAGTATCTACCAATTTCTCCAAAATCGGAGAGGTTTTAAGTGGTCTCCTGAATTCCAGCGCCTGTGCCGCGGTAATCAATTCTATTGCCAATATGGAATACAGGTTGTTGACCACCCGGTATAATTTTGTGGCGGCATTGGCACCCATACTCACATGATCCTCTTGCCCGTTAGAAGAAACAATAGAGTCAACGGACGCGGGAGTGCACAATTGTTTGTTTTGACTTACCATTGAAGCAGAGGTATATTGGGGTATCATCAATCCTGAATTGATACCCGGATTGGCCACAAGGTAATTGGGCAATTCGCGTGATCCGGAAATGAGTTGATAGGTTCTTCTTTCTGATATACTTCCCAGTTCTGCCAACCCGATGGCTAAAAAATCCATGGCAAGCGCCAATGGTTGCCCATGAAAATTACCTGCTGAAATAATTTTATCTTCCTCCGGAAAACAGTTAGGGTTATCGGTAACACTGTTGATTTCGGTTAAGAACGTTTGCGCTACAAAATGGATTACATCATCTGTGGCACCATGTACCTGAGGGATACACCGGAAAGAATAAGGGTCTTGAACATGCTTTTTGGGTTGGGCAAGAATGCCGCTACCCTTTAATATTCTTTTCACATCCTGAGCTACGCTCATTTGCCCTTGATGTGGTCGGATGGCGTGCACCAATTCATCAAAGGGTTCAATGCGACCATCAAAACTATCCAGGGATAATGCCCCAATAAGATTAGCAAGTCTCAACAAACGTTGTCCGTGAAGGGTGGACCAAACACCATAGGCACTCATAAATTGTGTGCCATTCAACAAGGCCAGACCTTCCTTGGCTTTGAAGGAGATAGGGGATAAACCCAACTCATCTAAGAGATCTTTGCCAGCGTATCGTTTGTTATTGTAATCGGCTTCGCCCAATCCAATCAACGGAAGGGTAAGGTGTGCTAGTGGTGCCAGGTCTCCGGATGCCCCCAACGAACCCATTTCATAAACTACAGGGAGTGCTCTATTATTATATAAAGAGATCAGATGTTCAACCGTTTCAAGTTGTACGCCAGAGTATCCATAGGCCAGTGACTGTACTTTTAAAAAGAGCATGAGATGCACGATCTCGGCAGGTACTTCCGGGCCTGCGCCACATGCATGTGACATCACCAGGTTCTTCTGAAGCTTTCCGAGTTCTTCCGCAGGAATGTTTTTACTATAAAGGGATCCAAAGCCGGTGTTAATGCCATAAACCGGTGTAGCGGATTCGCTCACCTTTTTATCAAGGTAATCGCGACAAGTTGTAATTTTTGTTGCTGCCTCTTTTGATAAATTGATTTGACCATTCAATATTTCGTGAATATCAGAGAGGGTCAGTTTATTGGTAGAGATGGAATGTGTCTTGCTCAAATCAGAATTGAATTAATATTTCCTCCAGCGTCATTTGTTGCTGGTCACCGGTTTTCATGTCCTTAAAAGTAAGAACTCCGCTCTTCATTTCATCGGGACCGATAACAACAACATATGGAATCTTTTTCTTATTGGCATAGTCCAGTTGCTTTTTAAGCTTACTGATGTCTGGGTAAATCTCAGATGATATACCTTCTCGCCTCAGTGCCATTAGAGCTTTCAGTCCATAGCGCATGGCTTCCTCATCAAAATGAGCAATGAGTACCTTTGACGACTCTTCCGTGCCTTCAGGGAATAAGTTCAGTTCATCCATGGCATCGTATAGCCTGTCCACACCAAAAGAAATACCTACTCCGGAAACACCCTCCAGTCCAAATACACCAGTAAGGTTATCGTAGCGACCACCACCGCTCACACTGCCAATGGCGACATTGTTGATTTTTACCTCAAAGATGGCACCGGTGTAATAGCTCAATCCTCTTGCCAATGCAATGTCGAATTCAAATGAATCTGCAGCGAGATCAAACTTAGAGAGCAGTTCAATGATGTGTTTTATATCCTGAACCCCCTTTGTTCCCTTTTCGGATTGCTCCAATCGGGAGTGGAGTAATTCTATTTTCTCCAGGTTAGATCCTTTGAAATTGAGGATATCAAAAATGCGAATGATGCTCTCTGTGCTAAATCCTTTGTTGCTCAATTCCTCTTTTACCTTTTCCTCGCCAATCTTGTCCAGTTTATCGATGGCCACAAACAAGGAGGATTCATTTTCCCTGGCTTCTGCAATTTCTGCCAAACCACTAAGGATGCCTCTATGATTGACTTTGATAGAAATATCCTCAATGCCCAACCCCTTGCACACTTCTTTGATCATCAGTACTATTTCAGCTTCGCAGAGTAGAGAATCAGTACCAATCACATCCGCATCGCACTGATAGAATTCGCGGTACCGTCCTTTTTGAGGTCGGTCGGCACGCCATACAGGCTGTATCTGAAAACGCTTGAAAGGAAAGGTAACCTCGTGGCGGTTCATTACCACGTACCTGGCGAAGGGAACGGTGAGATCGTATTTGAGGCCCTTTTCAGAAATATCGAAGGCGAGTCCTTTTGAGTCTTTCGACTTCAATTTCTCTGTGTCCACGCTTTTCAGGTAATCACCAGAATTGAGCACCTTAAATAACAACTGATCACCCTCTTCGCCATATTTACCCGTGAGGGTAGAGAGGTTTTCCATGGCCGGAGTCTCCAGTTGCTGGAAGCCGTACTTCCGAAATACCTTTTTTATGGTGTTTAGTATATACTGGCGCCTGGCCATTACGGTTGGCCCAAAATCGCGTGTTCCTTTCGGTAGAGTCGGTTTTTCCATTGCTATAAGTCAAAACTAACCATGATCTGGCTTATTTACATGATTTACACGTTGGATTAGCTTAAAATTATTTTTTAAGATTGATAGATTCTGCTATTTTTGCGACCTCTTGCACTTATGGCAGGGAATCACATTAAAAAATTATCGTCATGGCAGTAACCAGATTGAAAAGAAAAGCAAGAAGAGACAAGGCTGAGTCTTCGCGCAGAAGAACGGATTTGAAAGTTCAGAATTTTAAGCCTGTGATGAAATCTGTTGATATCGAAAAGATAAAAGAAGAATTTAAGGCAAAGAAGTAATTTGAATTCAGAGACAATATAAAAAGTCAACCTCTGTGGTTGACTTTTTTAGTTTAGGCCCCCTCCGTTAACCTATTATACTTCCTCGTTTCCCCAATTCAATCACCTGCATGTTTTTAATTTGAGCATTTGTTAGCTCAAACCTTACAATGGTTTTAATGTGATGGAACCCGTGGTTTCCGGCAGCACCCGGGTTCAAATAAAGCATGTTGTCAAACTTAGGGTCGCGTTGTGCTTTCATAATGTGGGAGTGCCCACAAATCAAAAGATCAGGCGCATGGCGTAGCAGTTGGTTTTTAATTCTATCATTGTAGCGTGGAGGCGCACCTCCAATGTGGGTAATCCAGACTTCCACCCCTTCACAGGTAAACATCCAGTCTTCAGGAAACCGATTATAGACAGAGGCACTGTCGATGTTGCCAAAGACAGCACGAACTGGTTTGAATTTTTCTAATGCTTCTATTACAGCGATATCACCAATATCACCAGCATGCCATATTTCATCTACTTCTTTGAAGTACTCAAATACTTTAGGGTCAAGATAACCGTGGGTGTCGGAGAGGAGGCCTATTTTCATCAGACCCAAAACTACCAAAGTCTTTTCTAAGTGCTAATTAAAAATACGTTGAACGACTGTGGCCCCTACGGTGAAGTGTAAACGGTAAGAGTGAAACTCTGGGTAGAGTAATGATTAAATTAGGAGTGTGATAATCTTTTCTAGTACGGACTAATTCTTTACCAATCGGACAGTACGCAATTGTTGTCCATCAAATATTCGCACCAGATACACCCCTGATGGCTGATCAACAAGGGAAATTTGTGTGTCACTGTCTGTGCTAATGGCAAAGTTTACCTTTTGCCCCAGGTTATTGAACACCTGAACCTGATCTTCCGCCAGCCGCAGTTGATGGATGGTGAATACTCCGGTAGACGGGTTAGGAAATACCTGTATTGATGAAATGCCTTCATAATGAACAGCTACAATAGGAGAGTAATCCACTTGTCCATCAAAGTCTGTTTGTTTCAAACGATAGTACGAAATACCCTGGGTGGGCTGGTTGTCGTATCGCAGATATTGGATGGGGTCGCTGGAGTTTCCGGCACCTTTAACCTTATCAATTTCTATCCACTGTTCGGAATCAATGGAGCGTTGGATTTGAAAGAAGTCATTGTTGATCTCCGTTGCCGTTTTCCACTCAAGCTTTACAGCATCTGTTTGTGGGGTGGCTGCGAATGACACCAACTTTACTGGAAGTGGGTTACTCGAGTTGATATTGCCTAAAGTAAAACGGTCACCAGATTGAAAGTTAACTCCTGAGAACACCACTTTGTTGCCGGAAATAGAACCCACGATTGGGGTGACATCATTGTCAGCAAATCCATCGCCATCTCTGTCGATGAGCAAACGGAGGTTGGAGCCAAGAAAAGAGCCAGAAGTGAGTGTAGCTACATCAAACGAAAGGGATACATTTCCTACATCTCCGGTCTCACTCACTGCCCAAATTCTGTTGAGTCGTTCCTGAATGAGTGTGCCATCTACCGCGGTACCCACTGCGGTGGTAGAACTATTATAGGTAGCATTGTTATGTCCCCACATCATAAATTCTCCATTCCCAAGGTCTCGTGGGTTCCACATGCGCACTACTCCGGTGCCTTTTGCATCTCTATGGTAAGATCCGTCAGCAGCTTGCCCCACACCAGCCACTTCATGATCGAAGTCTGTTCCTGGATTGTCCATGGTATACACATCATTGAGTGCAAGTGCGAAATTGTATTTAGCGGCAAGATAATTATTGATGAGTATCACCTGTGCTGCATTGGTCACTTTACTGTAAATGAACACTTCACCGATACGTCCGTTGAAATAGTAATTGGGACTCCCTTCATTAGCTCCTGCACCCACGCGGGTATTGGTGGTGTTGTTAATCACAAAGGTTGGTGTCGCTGTCACGGCTGTTCCATTTTGTATGGATAGTGATTTTCTATTGGCCGTAGCATCATAGGTAAAGGCCTGTGAAGCCCATGTGCCTGCTGTGCTGGTGGCATTGAGCACATCCCAGCCGCCTCCGTTACCATTCCAGAAAGTCCAGATGTTAGTTGTTGGTACACTGTAAAGCATATATCCTCCGGGACTTGTTTTTCTGCTGGATATCACTGTTTTATAGGATCCAGAGCCAGTAACATTGTTGGCTGAAAAGACGGAGAAGTTTGCCGGATTTAATGCGGCAGTATAGGCACGTTGAAAGTAGTGTGAAGTACCATTGAATTCAAGCACTGAGTAACCATTGATGGCATTGGTCTTAAAGACGGCTCCATTGCCCACCGTAAAATTATAATTGTATCCGGAAAGATCATTCCATGAAGTAATAGTGGCGTCATTGGCACCACTTAGTCTTGTAGCATCCAGCCAAAGTACCAATGAAGTGGTTCCATCCGTGGCGCCAATTCCCGCTGGGCCATTGTTGCCCAAAATAACAGAGCCGGTTCCTACGGTAGGGAACGTTCCTGCACAACCTACTCCTGTACAGGTGATAGTAAATGAAGAGCAAACCTGATTGATGGTGCCACTATTTGAAAATGTAATTTGACTTCCTGATCCGTTTTGCAAAATGGTAGAACCCGTACCGCATAGGGTAGCGTCTGTATGATCAATAATGATATCGTCTGAGGAGGTAGAGTTGGTATTGATAATGGTAATGCTATTACCCGTTAAAATAAAATCATCCAATGTGCTTAGCGCAGATCCATTCGCTGCTTCCAGGTAGCCAGTATTTACAAGACTCGATCCGGTAGTAAGTGTTCCTCCACTGGCAATTTCTGTATAGCCTCCGATCATTACCTCTATGCCAGTTACCGAAAGGGTTCCCTCAATGCGGATATCTCCGGTTTGATAGAACATGGCCAGGTTTGAAGCGCTAAAAGGGCCTATGTTGGGTTGACTCAGATCATCTGGTTTCACACCCGGATAACCATTGTCTGCTACATTATCTACAGTAATAGTATGTCCGGTTTGGATAACCACATTATCTCCACGGCCAGGAAATACGCCTGCTGGTAATGCTCCGGAAGAGCCATCAGAACTTAAACTCCATGAAGTATTCGCTTCCCATGCACCGCTGGCAATGGAATAGAAGGTATTGACAATATCGGTGCTGAGCGTGAAGCGGGTGCCGTTGGCTATTTGGGTAACCCCTGCAAACTGATAGACATTTCCTCCCACGTTGGTGGCACCCGCGACAGGGGTTTCATCAGCAAAGGAATTATCATTATCGGTATCCACTAACAGCCGAAGGTCGGCAGCGGTAATGGTACCCAATCCAGTTAAGTCAAACCGAACATCTATTGCTCCTACGTCCACCGCTGCACTCGATGCGTTTACCTCACTCACCCGCCAAACCCTGGAAAGTCTTGAGACTACTCCGGTAGGAAGATCAGTGGTAATTAATGGAGTGTTTGCCAGTCCATTATCTCCCCATAATAAAAATTCACCATCGTCAAGGTTGGTTGGGTTGAGGATGCGCACCATGCCAGTTCCCTGTGCATCATTGTGAAGGTTGGATGCATTGATTCTGCCAATACCCGCCACATTGAAGTCGTAATCTCCATTGGCTGGACTGTCCATGGTGTACAAATCATTCGAACTCAATGTGACATTGAACTTGGCAGCCAAGTAGTTTTGAACGATGACCATCTGAGCATCGTTAAGTGCTGTATAATAAATGATCATTTCCCCTACATCCGCAGTCGGGTATTCAGAACCTCCGCTGTACTTTCCTGAATAGAAATTCTGACTGGGTAATACATTATTGGCTGAGTTGCGTTGTGCGTTGATTCCTCCATTCAGGTAGGTCTGCATACCATTGGTAGTATTCCTTCTATAGCGTGCCCCACCAACATTATTAGTACTTGCCACAAGCCCGCTGGCCACACCTGAAGCGGTACCTCCATCACTGGAAGCGATAAAAGTCTGTCCAGCACTCCATGGATACACCACATAGGTTCCTGCTACATTTTGAAATCTTATCAGTGACTGGTAGTTGGTTCCATTAGCCACTACAAACAAGGTCAGGTTATCAACACCTGGCCCGTTGAAGGATGAAGTGAAGAATTGTGAACTGGAGCCGGTATAACGAATTACTGTTCTATTGTTCAACGCAGCCGAGGTGGTGGTGGTAGGTCTGTTTCCTACTGTTGCTTGAGAAAGGTTATTCCCATACCCGGATTGATCCCCCCAGGCACTCACCACGCCCCCTGAGGCGGTCACCCCTGTATCACCTCTCCACCATGCTCGTAGTGTAGAAGCGCCATTGGCTGTACCCACACCACCTGGTCCTGTTTGAGAAAAACCGAACTGGGGCATCATGCAGCAAGCCCACACGAACACAAGGGCAATTTTCAGTAATTTAAAGCTTAAGCCCGGATAGGGAGGAAAAGATACCTTCATAAAGCCACTGTGTAACAGGTGATTTTAACCGCCAAATCTACAGTCTTTTTATCACTATGTAAGATTTGCATAATATTTTAGTGGCAAAAAATGAGGTAAAACGATAGACTAATCATAGGTTTAGGTTTAACTGTATTGATCAGTACAGAAACAATTTTGCTGGCCAATAGAAGAAAGTACCGACAGTTTTTTCTTTTGAATGTCAACGCCTTTTAATTGACCACATGATTGAATCTTGCATCTGTTGGTGTAGATAGGGGGTATGGCACTGTAGGATTGGCGCCTGACAGGGAATCTTCAGGATAGTGCCCCGCCATCTCAGCGAATGATTGCGTATGGCGGGGACATATGCCAGTAGCTTCTGCGTCTGATCACGTATCGACAGAACCTGCTATTGTAGGTGCTGCGACTGGCTGCGTACGTCAAGAACTTGTCAGTGTTTTTTCTGCGACTGGTTGCGCATACACTCCATCTGCTGCCGTAACCTCTGCGCCACATAGCGTAGCTCCAGGACATGGAGGCGTACCTTCTGCCTCTGGCACCGTATGTCTGTAACCGGGTAGCTCAGTGATACACTCTATTTTGTCTATCATTTTGTGCTAATAAAAAAGTTGAAATATTTTAAAAGATTTTTCTGAATTATGAAACCTTTTTGATAAGGAATTTCGTATTATAAGTATGTATAACAACTTAACAACAAATGTTATGTCACATGTTAAAAATGCAGATGCCTACTCCAGGTTAGTAGGAATATGCACCGGGTACGGAGGTACGTATAACCCCGGTCGCCAGACCCTCCAGCTTAAAGCAATGAGAGCTTTACTCGAAGCAGTACAAAGTTCATTGCGAGATGTTTCACAAAAACGGAATGCCCTGAGTGGTATTACCAACGAAAGGATAAGAGCCTACAAAAATCTTGACCTGCTTATCGGTAGGATCATAGGCACTTTGAAAGCTTCGCAGGTTGATGATGATACGCTGGCCAATGTTCGCTACTACACCCGACTGATCACCGGGAGAATGAAAGCGGGCAGCAACAGGCCTGCCGTGACCGGTGAGGATAATGATGCGGAATCACTGATCAAACGCGCGCTGACGCAGCAAAGTTATGTGGCAAAAGCCTTTAACTTTATGCGATTGGCTCAGTTGATCGAGAAGGTTCCAGGCTATGCAACGGCTGCTGCTGATCTACAGCCTTCTGCTTTGATGAAGGAGGCGGATAGGCTGATGGCGCTCAACGAGGCCTGGTCAAAGGCAAAGGTAGCACTTGCCAATGCACGCATTCATCGCGATACCTTGCTGTATAAAGGTGTTGATTCGTTGCACAGCAATGCTTTGGCGGTCAAAAGCTACTTGCGCGTTGAGTTTGGCTCACAAAGTCAGCAAGCAGCGCAGCTGTCTGAACTAAGTTTCACTAAACGTAAAATCAGATGAACACTTTCGTAAACAATTGAAAAACCCTTGTATGATATTTGCAAGGGTTTTTTGTTTTATAAGCGCAATCATCTACTCCGGGTAAGGCTCAAATCGAATTGAATTCCGGCATAGTAATTTCTCCCAGCAGCGGCATTGAAATAACGGCCTCCAAAGGCATTCAAATCATTACCCAGACTGTATGCCTGGTCAAGTAAATTGTCACCACCTACAAAAAAGTTGATTGGCATTCCGGCAATGAATGAGGACTTATATCCCAGTCTGCTTCCAAGCAAGGTATAGGATTTCGCAAACACACTATTTGCATCATTCAGGGGCAACGAAGAAGTATAATTCATGGTGAGATGCCAGTAAAAGCCTTTTCGAAATCCCATGTCCAATCCACCTGTTAGAATTTGTGCAGGCACTCCTGTGACGGCATTACCACCGTAAAAATCACTGCCCTTAATGTAGTCTACAAATTGGTAGTCATTCACAGTTACACCTGTCCAGACTTTAAAGTTGGAGAAGACAGAAGAGTTAATTGATGGTTGCCAATGGAGCAGTAGTTCTATTCCATTTTGGTCAGTGGCGCCTGCGTTCACAAAATAATCTGCACCATCTTCCGCTCTGCGCACTACAATGGTTTGATCCAAAGCAAAATGATAGAGCACAGCATCCACAAAAAACTTCCGATGAAGGAAATACCCCCGTGTTCCTACTTCGATCTGCATCCCTTTCTCTGCCTTTAGAGAGGTATTAAATATTCCATCCGAAGGGATTACTTCTGCGAGGGTAGGGGGCGCAAACCCCCAACTGATGTTTCCATGAACAGAAAAGACTTCGTTGATTTTTTTCAGTACGGCTACACGGGGAGTCACTATGGGATCGTATGAAACTTCTTGTTGTAGTACAGGATCATTGGAAAGTGCCAGCAATTGATAGCCTACCCAGTTCACACTTAAGCCGCCTGTAAGTATCCAGTTTTTCTTTGTGAATTCTCCCTGCCCGAATAGGTTGTATTGAAGAAGATTAACTTCATCATCACTAAGTAGCGAACCGGGAAACCCTTGCTGGTTTTGATAGTTTTTTATTGGGGAAAAGCCACTGGTCAATTCACCACCTCCAATCAGTTTGGCTTGCCAATCGCCCCAATTGAAAGTGAAATCTGTTACCGATCGCACACCCAGGTTTTGCTCACTTCTGCGTTCATAGTTGCGAACGGATGGGTTTTCGAACTGGACAAAATTTCCATAGACACCAGTGCGGTTGTGTATTTGTGGGGTGAGCTGATATTGGTTGGAGATTCCAGTATAAAATGATTTGAGAGAAACCCCGGCATTGGCCTCAACGGCACTGGGCTGGAAGGCACTACCTGTACGTGCTTGCTGTGGGTTGGCATCATATTCTGCCTGGGTAAGACCGCCTGGAGTTTGATAATATAAGTCTGTATAGAAGATGGCAGCCTCTAACTGCTCCTGATCTGAAATGGCAAAACGGTGGGTACTGGTGAATTGATCCCGAACCATACGAGTTTGCGCTCGGTAGCCATCGGACTGCTGGTGTTGATAACCCAGATAATGGGCACTGTTCTCCTTACCGGTTTGCAGCACCATCTGATAATTATTTTGTCCATAGCTACCACCTAACCAGCCACCGGTAAGTTTTTTCTGCCTGGCAGGTTTTGGCGACTTCAACAAGATTACACCCCCTGTACCAGATCCATATAAACTGGAACCCGGCCCTTTAATGATTTCAATCTGATCAATTGCATTGGCATCAAATTGATTCAGATAAGTATTTCCCCCGGCATCAGTTACAGGAAGCTCGTTCCAATATACTTTTACATTGCGTACACCAAAAGGTGACCGCAATGAACTACCACGAATGGAAAACCGATAACTCCCCGGTGAGCGTTCTTCCATGCGAATACCGGGAAGTGTGTTTACTGCTGAAACGATAGAAGTATTGCTAAAACGAGCCAGGTCTGCATTTAAAACCAGGCCAACAGAAGCGGGCACTTCCAGCAACGGGCGATCTGACTCATAGGACCGAATGACAATCTCAGGTAAGACCCGGAGGGTGTCCTGCTTTTGACTAAACAGGGGAGATGTGAAAAGACAAAGAATAAATACCAAAAGACATTTCATAGCTTAAAATTAACGGGGTAGTGTACATGGTTGTGAAAGAGTTATACTAGTGGTACCCGCGCATCTATAAAACACTTAGGGCATGACAAAAAGCGATAAAGGTGGTTAGAAACGCAAAATCGTAATAAATGATCTTGTTTTTGTGTTACGTTAGTAGTAGAACACTACAACTTTTCTGTCAATACTCCCACCATGGTTTCGATACCTTCAAAGAAATTGCCTACCCGTATGTTTTCATTAGGACTGTGGATGCTGTTGTCTGGGTTGGGGATGCGCACTGAAACCGCAGGGATATTCAATGTTTTAATAAATGGAGCAATGGGCTGAGATCCTCCTGTAGTTCTCATTTTCACGAATTGATCCCCAAACATCTTTTGATGTGCGCGGGAAAGCCATTCACCTAACTCTGTATTAATGTCGGTGCGAAAAGGCTCAGAGCCTAACCTATAAGTCATAGAAGCCAGCTTTGGATATTTGGCCCGTTCATCATCTGTAGGCTCACCATCCACCAAATGAAACCCCTGATCTTCAACATACTTTTTGAGTAGCCTCATTTGTCTTTCTCCGGGTGATTCTACTACAAGTCGCATGTCAATTTCAGCTATGACTTCTTCGGGTATGATGGTGCGCACTTCTTTGCCTACCCACGCAGCACGAATGCCCCTCACATTAAGACTTGGGTATTGCATGGCTTCCTGATAGGTGGCGCCCACTGCATCAGGTCGGGCAATTCCAAGTGTAGCGTTGATCTCATCCATATCTTCGGGAATGTCGTTCAAATCTTTCTTGTCGGCTTCGCTCAACGTGATTCCATCATAAAACCCGGGAAGAGTTACCCTACCCATGTCGTCTTTCAATCCTGCCAATAGTTTGGACATGGCAAAAACCGGATTGGGCGCGTAGTTTCCATATTGTCCGCTGTGAAGTGCGTTACGAGGTCCGTAAACTTTTAGTGTAGCCGTAGCGATGCCCCTGGCACCAAAACAAAGTGTAGGCAGGTTGGACACATGTCGGGTACCATCCATGATCAACACCATATCCGATTTTAATAGCTCCTGATTGTTTTGCACCACCCAGGCGAGTTGGGGTGAGCTCATCTCTTCCTGGAAATCCATGATCACCTTGATGTTGAAATTGGGTTTTACTTTGTGCTTTTCGAGAATGGATAATGCGGTAAGGAAACACATGGCCGGGCCTTTTGAGTCGGAAGCGGAACGGGCATAGATACGCCAATCGGGATTGAAATTATCGTTAAAGTTACTCCAATCGATTTCCTGCCAGTGGCCGTTCTTCTCTTCTTTCAACGCTGCCTTGAAAGGACTTTCCTGATCCCACGCAGAAGTGTCCACAGGTTGCCCGTCAATTTGCAGGTAGAAGAGTACCGTTTTGCCCTTCTTTACGAATTGTTTTTCGGCATACACGTGAGGCGCACCCGGTGTTTTTATCAACTGGGTTTTGAACCCTCTGCTTTCAAACGCTTTGGTAGCCCAGCTTATGTTGGCATCTATTTGCTCCGGGTAATGTCCGTCATTGGGTATCTGAAGAAAGGCGCGAAGGTCATTGACTGCTTTTACAAATTCACTTTTTGTAGCCCTTTCAATTTCAGGGACTGTCTTAAGTTGCGCCAGTGAAGCGAAAATCGGGCACGTGAGCAACAGTGTTGCAATAAGCAGGCGTGCATACATGGTTACTTCAGTTTTAAGTTAACTCGAAAAAACAAGTTAAGCATAAGATAGGTACCGAAGCAACGAAAATATTACCTGCTTATTACCTGCTGATTATGAAGCGGCTACGTCTTTTCTCCTTCTTTCGTCCACGGAAAATTTTCCACCACCAAAAATCATAAATACAATAAGACCAATCAGCACGATCAGGGAGATTTCAAGTTCCATGTGATTGCCTAATGACAAAAACCCATTGGGATAGTTTACGAACACCACAGCACCGATCAGTATAGGCACCTGGACAAGACTTACAATTCGGGTGTAAATCCCAAAAACAATAAGTGGCCCGCCAAGAGCATGTGCAAAAACGATGTAATGAGCAATTGCCGCTGCACTGAACATCTCACCCATTCCTGCTGTAGTATTTTGCAGGGAATCGATATTGAACATAAATTCAAAACCTTTGTAGGTAATGAAGAGTCCGAGGATGATTCTAAAGATATCCAGCCACCCTGGTCGGTGAGCGTTTCCCCAACCTTCAATTTTAGTAACTAAACTCATACCAGTAAGGATTTGGTACACACAAAGTTTACCAAAAAATCAGCTGATTATCAAGGAGATAGCGGATTATTCAAGCCAGGTAGCTCTGAATGGCTCATTTTATTCATACGGAGCCCTGGTGAGGAAAAATGTTCAAAAAATGAATGTTTTGTTACTTAACTAACTTATAATCAATCTATTCTAATAGATTGACAGCATAAATGTCCAAATTGGTATTTATACAGGGGTTTGAACGATCTAAAAATGGCTTGTATTGATCCTTTATAAATCATTCATCGATTGGATGTTTATTTAGGCGATATATATGAGGCTTTATTATAAATGATTATGACAAATGTGGATGTAAAGCTAGGTTTGACATCCCTCAATTATTATTAATCTATAACTATGAAATTTACACTCGCTACTTTCATTTTATTAAGCTCTCTGGGAGCTATGGCGCAGACACAAGCCTCAGCAGCGTTGGAAAAGGATACTAAAACGCTCACAGAACGCTATGCGATTATGAAGGAGAAATCAGAAACCTTCAACGAGTATAAAGTAATTAAGGAGTATATCCTTGATGGAATGTGGAAACTAACGACCGATTCAATAAAAAAAGTACACAGTGATTTGGAGGAAGCCAGGGCAGAGGCCCTGCAACTTCAAATGCGTCTGGATGCCGCGATGGCTGCGGTACAGCAGAAAGAAGAATCTATGGCAGAAGTTGAACACGCAGCCACACACATCTCAGTGTTGGGTATGGACTTCGGTAAAGGCTTCTTCATTGGTATGGTTGGATTTGTATTTCTGGGAATGATTCTTCTTGTTGGTATAGTCACCGGTAGGTTGAAAATGATCTACCAATCACTCAAAGAAAAGATGGAAATGGAGAACCTGATCACCAAAGAATTCGAAAATTATAAGCGCAAGGCCCTTGATAAGCAGATGAAACTCTCCAGAGAACTTCAGAATGAGCGCAACAAAATGGCGGAAATGCGCAGTTAGTAGAAACGCTTAAACAACTTTAATTAGGGAAAGGATTGGCATATGCTGATCCTTTCTGCTTTATACCTTGTGTGGTTATATATGGCCTTTGGGTCGCCTGCCGATTTAATTATTATTTTTATTAGATAAAGTTGTAACCATTCCACAAAGGGCGGGTTTCCCTGCATGAACCGAGTATTTGATTTTGGATAAGCTTTCCGACAATGCATTGATGATCAGTGTTCGAGATGGAGGCCTTGATAGGCTGGGACTCCTTTTTGAACGCTATAAAAAACCGTTGTATGGTTTCTTTTATGGTATGAATAGGGATCAGGAACTGAGCGAGGACCTGGTTCAAAACACCTTCTACAGAGTAATGAAGTACCGTCATCTCTTTCGTGCCCGCCTGCCCGAAGACGGTTCGGACGGTCGGGAGGGAGAATTCAAAACCTGGTTGTTTCACATCGCGCGCAACGTGAGATACGACCACTTTAGGAAGGAAAAGATCAAGCGGAAAGATCCGGTGGAGAATTGGGAGCATAAGATGGGACACTCGGAAAACAAGTCGGAAGAAATGCAGCATGATGAGGAACACATGATGCTGAACCTGGCCATGGACAGGCTTTCGCCAGAAAAAAGAGAGGTGTTATTGCTGAGCAAATACCAGGAAAAGAAATACAAGGAGATAGGGGAGATTTTGGGGTGCTCGGAAGGAGCCGTCAAAGTAAAAGTTTTCAGAGCACTGCAAGAGTTAAAAGGTGTGTACGAAAAATTAGAAAAACAAATGTGATATGGAAAAGAAAGGTGTAGAAGAGCTTATTGCAAAATACAATGAAGGCCTGGCAGATCCTGCTGAGATCAATGAATTGGAGCGCTTGATTGAAGAAGGTAGAGTACCGCTTACCGCGCTTGGCAATTTATCACAACTGGATGATAAGGTGATGGCTGCTCCCGATGCACAACCCTCAATGGAGGTAGACAATAGGTTTTATGCCATGCTGAAGGAGGAACAAAGGAAAGCAAGTAAAGGAAGCCTCTCCTTTCAATGGCCACAATGGAATTTACTGGCACCCCGATTGGCTTTTGCCACTGTTTTACTGATTGCAGGATTTGCCACCGGCTACCTTTGGAATAGGCCTCAGGAAAAGAGCGATGTAGTATCTCTTACAAAGGAAGTGACAGATCTGAAGGAGATGGTGATGCTGTCTCTGCTGGAAAAGGAATCTGCAACAGATCGGTTGAAGGCGGTAAGTCTTACCAGTGAAATGAGTCAGGCAAGCAAAAAGGTTACAGAAGCATTAATCAAAACACTCAATGAAGACGGGAATGTCAATGTGAGGCTGGCAGCGCTGGATGCCCTCAGACCCTATGTTCGTGAAAGTAATGTAAGAGAGGCGATCATTAGATCTATCGCCAGTCAAAGCTCACCCATGGTTCAGGTGGCCTTGGCTGAATTGATGGTAGAACTTCAGGAGAAAAAATCGGTGAAGGAGTTGCGTAAGTTGCTTGAAGAGGAAGCAACTCCGAAGGATGTAAAGCAAAGAATTGAAGAAAGTATTCAGGTTTTAATTTAAAATAATGAAAAAGATAATAATCATACTGTTGATGGTCTGTTACTGGTCTGGGTTTGCTCAGCAGTTCAATGAGACCATTAAGAAAGAGTTGGCCTTTGAAAAAAAGTCTGACAAGAATGCACTGATGATCGCCAATATTAACGGGAGTATTAAGGTGGAGGGCTATGATGGTGATAAAATAGTGGTAGAAATCAACAAGGAAATATTGGCCAAAACCAATGATCGATTGGAAAAAGGTAAAAACGAAATTCAATTAGGAGTAATTGATTTGGCAGATACTTTGATTCTTTATGTAAAGGGTACGTGTAGTGATTTTGGTAGAGGAAACCAGCGCTATCACCGCAATGAAAGGGCAGGTAAGGGCTGGAATTACAACTGGTCTAATTGGGGAAAGGATTGCAAGGAGGAATACCGATACCTGATGAACTTCACAGTGAAAGTACCTTATGGGATTAACCTTGCTGTGAGCACTATCAATGATGGAGATATTTCTGTCGAGAAGGTAAGTGGAGGGTTGTATGCGGATAATATCAATGGAAGTATCAGGCTGACACAAATCTCTGGTGCTACCCATGTCTCATCCATCAATGGAGATATTGATTTGACGTATGACAGTAACCCAAGTTTGCCTTGCAGGTATTATGCACTCAACGGAGATATTAATATTCATGTAAAGAAAGGGCTGGGAGCCAGCGTAAGCTTTGAGAGTTTCAATGGAAACTTTTATACCAACGTAGACGCGATTGAGTCCTTACCTGTTGCACTTGAGAAGAGACCAAAGAAGGATGGTGTTGAGTACAAGATCAATGGCAACAGATATAAAGTGGGTAGTGGTGGTGTATTCCTTGATATTGAAACATTTAATGGGGATGCCTATCTAAAAGAAATTTGATCTGAAAATGAAAATATTTATGAAACATATAGCAATAACAAAGAAGTTGATAATGGTGGTGTTGACACTGATCCTGCTTCCATCATACGGAATGGCGCAGACAGAGGGAGAATTTACAATCCCACTTACTGACCCGGGAAAAAGAGGACAATTGATTGCTCAGCTAAATACCGGATCAATAACAGTGAAGGGGACACAGCGCAAGGATGTACTGATAAAATACATGGTTGTGGAGAGTAACAAGCATAAGGACAAAGGGGAGGAATCAAAAAATGGTCTAAAACGAATCAGTAGTGGAACGATGGACCTTGATGCTTCTGAAAACAGCAATGTGGTAAAGGTAGGTTCGGATTCGTGGAGTAATAAGATGAACCTTAATATCGAAGTGCCATCTGGGTTTGACCTGCGTGTGAAGGCATACAATGATGGAGACATTTTGATTTCGGATGTACAAGGTGAGGTGGAGATCACTAATTACAATGGTGAAATCACCGCAAATAATATTTCCGGATCGGCTGTGGCATCGACCTATAACGGTGATATCAAAATTACTTTTGATAAGCTAACAGAGGGTACACCCATGTCTTACAGTACTTACAATGGAGATATTGATATTACATTTCCCTCATCCTTAAAAGGCACTTTGAAACTAAAGACCGAACGGGGGGAGATATTCACTGGTTTTGATGTGAACCTGGTAAAGACTGGGCCCATTCAAAAGAAAGAGGTAAAGTCCGGAACCTACAGAGTAACGATTGACGACTGGGTAAGGGGTGATGTCAATGGAGGAGGCCCTGAGTTTACTATGAAGAATTACAACGGGGATATATTAATTAGAAAGAAGCAATAGGATTATTGAAGAGATAAAGCCAGTCACCCGACTGGTTTTTTTTCAATACTGGTGAAGACCAATTTCTCTAAAAAAGATACAATTGTCTTCTCCTTGTTTCCTTCCGCAAAATCAGTCAGAGAAGGTAGATTGTTGGAATAAAACTTTTGGAAATGAGCTGTTCCAATAATGGTACTGGCAAGGGAATTGGGATAGGCATATTCTGGATTGTACTCTTTTATTGAGGCCGCAATCCTTTGGCTTAAGTCTTTATAGGGTTTAAATAATTTGTCTTTGTTGTCCGCAGCTACATGTTTGGTGAGAAAGGATTTAGCCCCTTCAGCCATAACAATTTCATACAGCAACTTTTCATTGATGTAGTCAGTTGAGCAGACTTCATCCTCGGGATCGGAAAGAAGCTTAATGGCCATTTTAATTTTTTCTTTTGGACTTGTCATATTATTGGTGTGGAATACAAGTCTGTACTCTTGCCAGCTCCAATACCAATCTACCACATAGAGGAGTAACCGATGCTTATTTTCAAAATAACGATACACACCAGCCTCTGTAGTGTTTATTTTATTGGATAACTTCTTGAATGTAAGTGCCTCAAATCCAATTTCGTGAATGAGGGTGATACCATTTTTAATAATTCTTCTTCCCAGGTCAGAGTCCTCCGGATTGCGAAGAAACAACTTGCGGTTCATTTTTATTTTCAGGGAATGCTCCATTTAAGGCGGAATAAGTTTGGCACACAAAAGTAATGATATTTTTTTTAGTAGTATTACTATCATTTTAAATATTAATACTACCTTTGCTCAGTTTTTAACCATTATTTAGCTATGAAAGGTCTTTTTAAGCACGTCAAAGAGGATTTACCAGCCAGCCTAGTGGTGTTTTTTGTAGCCGTCCCGCTTTGCCTTGGAATTGCATTGGCCTCCGGAGCACCTTTATTTGCTGGTATAATTGCGGGCGTTGTAGGTGGTATAGTGGTGGGGTCATTTAGCGGGTCTCCATTGGGTGTGAGTGGTCCGGCTGCTGGTTTGGCGATAATAGTGGTGAGTTCAATGGCCACATTAGGTGGATCATGGGAAGCTTTTTTGCTGGCTGTTATCCTGGCTGGAGCAATTCAATTACTCGCAGGTTATTTGAAACTTGGTATCGTGGCCTATTACTTTCCATCCTCTGTAATAAAAGGAATGCTAACCGGGATCGGACTTCTAATCATTCTCAAGCAGATACCCCATGCATTTGGGTACGATAGAGACTTTGAGGGGAGCTTATCTTTTGTACAACCTGATGGGCAAAATACATTTTCTGAGTTGGTTAATATGCTTGGTTACATCACACCAGGCGCATTATTGATCACTGTTGTATCATTGATTATTCTCTTACTTTGGGAGAATGTCTTGATGAAGAAAAGTAAGCTTTTTCTGATGATTCAAGGCCCCTTGGTGGCGGTGGTTGCAGGTATATTATTGAATGTTGCTTTTCAAAATGGCTGGTTAAACTTTAGTTTGACTGAGAATCAAATCGTTCAGATTCCTGTGCCAACAACTGTTGGCGATTTTTTTCAGCAGTTTAGATTTCCTGACTTTACTCAATTAACAAATCCGGATATTTACATCATTGCACTTGTATTGGCCACCGTAGCCAGCCTTGAAACATTGCTTTGTGTAGAGGCAACGGATAAACTCGATCCTTATAAAAGGGTAACACCTACCAACCGCGAATTAAAGGCGCAAGGTTTGGGAAATATTGTATCAGGTTTATTAGGCGGACTTCCAATCACCCAAGTAATTGTTAGGAGTTCAGCCAATATTGCCTTTGGTGGTAAGTCAAAGCTTTCTACCATTCTTCACGGAGTATTTCTTTTACTCAGTGCCATTTCTATTCCAATGGTACTAAACATGATTCCATTGGCCTCATTGGCGGCTATCTTATTTGTCGTGGGTTACAAACTGGCCAAACCAGCATTGTTTAAACATTTGTATAAACAAGGTTGGGAACACTTTGTGCCTTTTGTGGCTACAATTGTAGGTATTCTTTTTACTGACTTACTCAAAGGGATTACGATAGGACTTTTGGTTTCCATTTACTTCATCCTGCGAACCAATTTTAAGAACCCATATTACATATTAAAGCATACGACTAACAAGGGTAACGATTACCGCATTACACTTCCGGAAACTGTTTCCTTCTTAAATAAGGGGAGTATTCTTCAGATGTTGAATCACATTCCAAACGAATCAAGTGTGATTATTGACGGGTCAAAATCAAAGTCGATACACACGGATGTGGTGGAGATCATTCAAAACTTTCAGGTGAATGCGAAAACTAAAAATATTGAAATAGAACTAAAAGGATTACCAACCATTAACCCATAAAACAGTGAGAACATTAACTAAAGAATTACAAGCGGAGATTACTCCCCAAAGTGCACTTGAGATACTAAAGAAAGGTAATGAACGTTTTGTCAATAACTTAAAGGCCAATCGAAATTTATTGCAACAGGTAAATGAAACAGCAGAAGGACAACACCCTTTTGCAGTGATCCTTAGCTGTATTGATTCACGTACATCTGCAGAGCTAATATTTGATCAGGGTTTGGGAGATATTTTTAGCGTTCGTATTGCTGGTAATATTCTTAATGAGGATATATTGGGTAGTATGGAGTTCGCCTGTAAGGTAGCTGGTGCAAAAGTGGTACTCGTACTTGGCCATACAAAATGTGGGGCAGTAAAAGGAGCCTGTGATAATGTGCAACTCGGAAATCTTACCGCATTGATAGGTAAATTATTGCCAGCAGTGAAAGCAGAAAAAAGCACGGTCACAAATAGGAATTCTAACAACAGTGAATTTGTAGAGAATGTTGCCACACTTAATGTTAAAATGACAAAGAAGCACATTGCAGAAAGGAGTTCAATTTTAAAAGATATGGCTGAAAAAGGGGAAATCATCATCGCTGGAGGCATGTACCATGTGGATACGGGGAAAGTTGATTTCGATTTGTAAGTGACCACCAATAGCAATATTGAGATGAAAATATATTTTAAGCTTAGTGTAGATCGTCCTTAAGCTTTATTATAAAATACTTAGGGACATTGCCCCGCAGCACAGTTATGTTATGCCTGGTGTTTTTATTCGTTATGAAGTATTCATTTATTTGTTGTAAGGTAAGCTTAGCACAATGTACCTGATCAACAAAAAGTATCTTGTCTCCACGCAATAGCCCTGCTATTTCAGCCGGAGATCCGGGTGCTATTTGTGAGATATAATAGGGACATTCGGCTTGCGAACTAGTTTCAACGGCAATACCACTTCTGTTATATTGGAAGGATTCGTCAGCGCTTTTTATAGATTTTAGCTGCAGGTAACCTTCCGTGTAGTTAATGATGGTACGGTACTTTTTCAGAAACTGAATTCCTAAGTTGCCTTGCTGGGGAACGCTACTATTCCATTTTGATGATGCGCTGTCGGGAAAAGCAGCTATCATATTGGTGATTTCGATTTCACCAAAGTTTATTTTTTGAATGCGCCCAATTCTTCCTGAGGCATACCCTAATATTCCCATCCCAATTATAGTGGGACTGGATGCCTCAGGGCAAAAAGTTTCTTGCAACAATATCGGTAGTTCGGATCCGGTGTCAAGGAGCAGGTATAGGGCTTCTTTTTTACGTCCAATAGCTAACGTGGAGGGGATAATGATTGCAAACTCGGTCAGATGAAAGGGTACCTTTTTCCATTTTTGACTGGTTTTTGTTTTAACCCCATTTTTTCGAAGTATTATCTTTTCAGATGAAAAATTAATCTCCATGTCAAAATGCCGAAGAATATCTAATCCGATGACACCATGTACGGGGCGATCATAGAACTGCTGTAACCCTATTTCACTTTTATCTATTACAAGTAATTGTTTTCCCTCTGTGATCAGCCCTTTTATTCGCACTGAGTTGGCAATGGAAATATGTGCGAATAGGGAATCGGCATTGCCGAAACCTTGTATGGGAATTGTTTTTTGTTGGGTTGGAATTTGAAAAAGGGAGTCTGTAAATGCTACAGAATAATTTGATCCGGTATCAATAATGAACGAAAGGTTTTTGTGTTCATTGAGAGTCACTTCAACCAAAAGACTGTTGTTGACTATTTCAAATGGAATACGAACTACGTTTGATGTCAACCAATACCCCATTTTGGGTTGGCCAAAACAACTTTGAATAATGAGTTGTATACAAAAGAGTAGTTTAAGCTTCATTGTAACCAATTGATACAATTTAGCCACTAAAACCAATTATGAAAATGTGGATACGAGTAAAAAACGAGAGGTGAATCTCAATACATGATCTGATATTATTGTTGATTAATCGCTTCTAATCTTTTTAACAAGGGCGGATGTGAATAATGAAAGAATACATAGGTAGGGTGCGGGTAGAGGTTGCTTAAGGAATCTACCGATAATTTTTTTAGCGCGTTGGAAAGAGCCGTACCGCTAAATGTTTCCTTTGCGTAAGCATCTGCTTCAAATTCATTTTTGCGACTATACATACTGGTGAATAAACCAGTGATACTTGATATGGGAGAAAATAGAATCATAAAGGCAATGAGATTGAGATGAATAGCCTGAACTTTTCCTCCTAAAGCAATCGACAGGTCCTGATTAAAAACCATTAGGGAAAGTATAAACAGTGTAAAGAAAATTTGAATTACAGAAAGCACATAACTCCATACAATGTGTTTCTTTTTAAAATGTCCTACTTCATGTGCTAACACGGCTACGAGTTCATCTGTGGTGTGATTTTCTATTAATGTATCGAACAGTACAATCTTCTTTTTCTTACCTATGCCGGAGAAGAACGCATTCGCCTTTTTGGATCGTTTGGATCCATCCATAATAAATATGTTATCTAATGGGAAGTCCACCTTTTTGGCAAAAGCCTCAATCGCATTCTTTAACTCACCATCACCCAGAGGTGTAAGTTTGTTAAATAGCGGGAGTAGCAATGTGGTGTAGAACATATTGATAAACAGGATGAATACGGCTGCTAGTATTCCGAACCAAACCCAAAAGTTTGGTCCTATCCAATTAATTGAGAAAATAAGCAAGGCCAACAAGGTACCCCCAATGAGGCCACCGAGTAAATACCCTTTTAGCTTGTCGGTAACAAATGTTTTAACAGTTGTTTTATTAAAACCATATTTTTCTTCGATACCAAAAGTAGAATGCCATTGAAATGGGAGTGTTAAAATATCAGAACTAATGATTATGACTCCAAAAAATCCAAGAGCAAGAACTATTTCATTGTCAAAGTACGGGCGTAGCATGGCATCTACCCATCCAAAACCTCCGAATAGCAACATGCTAAATGAAATGACAAAACTGAACGCAGAAGTTATAAAGGAAAAGCGGGTTTGTTCACGGTGGTAGTCAAGTGATTTGATGTATTTCTCCTTATCATAAAACGATGCAATCTCATCAGGAATGTCTTTGCGCTGTGCCTTTAAGTTGAGATAGTCAAGTGCCTGGTCAAATAGGTAGCTCATGGCCGAAATAGCCAAAACAATATATAATATAGTGGTAGGGTTCATCTTCGATTGATATTTCTAATTCCTGGTAAAATTACAAATTCTAAAACGGATACAATTATGGTAACAATAATTGAATTTGTATGTTTATCAATCAGCAGCGTATTCTCTCAATGCGCTTTTAACGTAATCAATACAAAAAAATACTTGTCATGAATGCAGATCGAATTATTGAATACTTCACTGAATTAATACTTACTTATGGCCCAAAGTTATTAGGGGCAATTGTTGTTTGGATCATTGGTATTTGGATAATTAGAGCATTAATGAGAGGGTTAGGAAATGTGATGAGTAAAAGTCAACTGGATGCCTCACTAAAACCATTTCTGTTAAGTATGGCAGGCATACTGTTGAAAGTAATGCTTGTAATCAGTGTGCTCAGCATGTTGGGTATAGAGATGACTTCGTTTGTGGCCATTTTGGGTGCTGCAGGTTTGGCAGTAGGTTTGGCCTTATCGGGCACACTGCAAAATTTTGCTGGTGGAGTGATGATATTGGTGTTTAAACCTTATAAAGTAGGAGATTATGTAGAAGCATCAGGATACTCAGGTACCGTTAATGCCATACATATTTTTAATACGATTCTAAAGACGCCAGATAATAAAACGATTATCATACCTAATGGTGGATTGTCTACCTCGTCTATTACTAATTACTCAACCGAAGAGCGAAGAAGAGTAGACTGGACGATTGGTGTAGGTTATGGAGATGATTTAGATAAAGCCAGGGCCGTGATCAAGCGTCTTTGCGATGAGGATGAAAGAATTTTGAAAGACCCAGAGGTTTTTATTGCCGTGTCAGCACTTGCTGATAGTTCAGTAAACTTTGCCGTAAGGGCATGGGTGAAAGCATCTGATTACTGGGGTGTCTTTTTTAGAATGAATGAAGAGGTGTACAAAACTTTTGAGAAGGAGGGATTGAATATACCATACCCACAAATGGATGTGCATGTACATAAAGATGTTTAACATCTAGGCTACTGAATCAACCTTTCCAATTGCTTATTCACAACATCAAATTGGAACGATTGAATTTCGGTGTTCATCATGTTCTGAATCTGGTCATTGCATAAATTACCCATACTCCCTTCATGGGTGTGATGAAGGTTGTCGGAATATTTAAATTCACCTTTTTCAATGGATTGCCCGATGATCTTGTACGCATCCCTAAATGGAATACCCTGTAATACCAGTTTGTTTACCTCTTCAACACTAAACAGGTATTTGTATTTTTCATCCTTCAGTAAGTCATTCTTTACTTCAATGTTGGACAGCATCAGGTGAGTCATGCGCAAACAATCCTTTAATTGACTGAAAGCCGGAAACAACTTTTCCTTGAGTAATTGTAAATCCCTGTGGTACCCGGAAGGTAGATTTGTTGTGATCAGCATTATCTCCTGAGGTATGGCCTGAAGGGTGTTGCACCTGCTTCGAATCAGCTCGAAGACATCCGGGTTTTTCTTATGGGGCATAATACTCGATCCTGTCGTCAGCTCTTCCGGAAAACTGATGAAACCAAAATTTTGGTTAAGGTACAGGCAAGCGTCCATCGATAGTTTGCTGAGTGTACTGGCTACGTTGCTGATGGCAGCGGCCACCACCTTTTCCGTTTTTCCTCTCCCCATTTGAGCATACACCACATTGTAGTTAAGCTCACTAAAACCGAGTAGTTCAGTGGTCATTTTGCGATGGAGCGGAAAGGATGATCCATATCCTGCAGCAGAACCTAATGGATTTTTATTGGTGATTTTGTAAGCGCTCTGTAGCGTGATTACATCGTCCACGAGGCTCTCGGCATAAGCTCCAAACCACAGCCCGAAGGAAGAAGGCATGGCCAATTGCAAATGAGTATAGCCTGGGAGTAGGGTGTCTTTATGTTTTTCACTGAGTGAAATAAGCAAGTCGAACAACTCCTTTATTTCGGTGACCAGCTCCTGTATCTCGTTTCTGAGAAATAGTTTTATGTCAACGAGCACCTGATCATTGCGTGAGCGCCCGCTGTGAATCTTTTTTCCTATTTCACCCAGCTTGGTGGTAAGCATCAGCTCAATTTGAGAATGAATATCTTCCACTCCTTCTTCGATTATAAATTTGCCGTTTTGAATTTCTTGATAGATGTCTTTTAATGCTGTGATCAGTTTATTCAACTCACTTTTTTCAAGAAGACCTATGGATGCAAGCATTTGAATGTGGGCAAGTGATCCCAGCACGTCAAAAGGTGCAAGAAACAAATCCAGCTCATTGTCTTTGCCTATAGTGAATTGACTTACTTCTTTTAATGCATCCTTATCTTTTTGCCAAAGCTTCATCTTGTTATGTTTTTAGTTCCCGGGCCAGCAACTCTATCAGTCGAATGTAATCCAAAGTTCCATTTTTAATCTCATCGAGATAAATGAATTCATCTGCCGCATGAGACCGGGACGAGTCTCCGGGGCCCATCTTAATGGAAGGTACAGGGATCAGTGCCTGATCTGAAGTGGTAGGAGATCCGTACATTTCTTTTTTTAATTGTTGCCCTGCTTTGACCAACGGATGTTGCCTATCAATTCCTGACGGACGTAACCTGACACTTCGCGGTTTTACTTCACAAGAAACATTTTCTTTGACAATATCAATTACCTCTTCCAGCGTGTAGGCATCAGTTACCCGACAGTCTACGGTAAACTTACATTCCTCCGGTACCTGATTGTGCGCATGACCAGCCTGTATTACTGTAACAGACATTTTAATGTCGCCTAGTGTAGCAGAAGTTTTTGGAAACTTAAAATCTTTAAACCACGCGATGTCTTTCAAGGCTTTGTAGATGGCATTTTCTCCCTCTTCTCTGGCTGCATGTCCGGCCTTTCCTTTACTCACACAATCCAAAACCAGAAGTCCTTTTTCTGCAATGGCAATATTCATTCCTGTAGGCTCACCGACAATCGCAAAATCAATAGGAGGGAGATAACTCCAGATACTTTCTATTCCTCCCGAACCTGATATCTCCTCTTCGGCAGTAGCAGCAAGTACTAAGTTGATAGGTAAATCCTTGTGTGATTCAAAATGAAGAAAAGCAGCAATGAGTGAAACCAGTGCTCCACCAGCGTCATTGCTCCCCAACCCATAAAGCTTACCCTCTTCCATGGAGGGAGTAAATGGATTTCTGGTATAGCCTGCATTTGGCCTTACGGTGTCATGATGGGAGTTGAGCAGCAGTGTTGGCTTTTGAACTTCATAATGACGATTGATTGCCCATACGTTGTTGCCCAATACCTCTGGCCGGACACCTCTGGAAGAGAAAAAATCTTTGATTGCATCTCTTGTATTGTCTTCCGTTTTGCTGAATGAAGGGATGGCAATGAGTTGCTTTAGTAATTCTACAGAGAAACTTTCTGGTGGTTCCATCACTATTTACGAATTAGCGTACCTTCGGTTTCTTCTCCCATATTTTTGGTGAGATCGGAAGCGCTACCAATCAATATTTCACTCACTCCCTTTTGCAAGGCATCAAACGCATTTTCAAGTTTAGGGAGAATGCCGTCAAATAATACTTTTTGTTCCAATAACTCAGCGTATTCTTTACTATTGATGTTTTTGATTACAGACGCTTCATTTTCAATATTGGTAAGCACACCTTTTTTCTCGAAGCAATAGATCACCCTGATTTGAAAATGTTTACTTAAGGCAACTGCCAGTACCGAAGCAATGGTATCTGCATTGGTATTGAGTATGCCGTGTTCATTGTTATAGGTAAGTGGAGCGAAAACCGGAATTATATTCTGCTTTAACAAGAAGTACAGGAAAGAAGTATTTACATCTTTTGGCATGATGTCACCCACAAACCCAAAGTCGATTTCACCAACAGGTCTTCTGGTAGCTTTGATTACATTTCCATCAGCACCTGTTAGCCCCATCGCATTGCATTGATGCGCCTGTAATTGGGTTACAATTTGTTTATTGATGAGCCCTCCATATACCATGGTGACAAGATCTCTTGTAGGCTCATCTGTAATGCGTCTTCCGTTAATGTAGTTAGATTCAATCCCCAACTGTTTACCAATTTTGGTAGCAATCTTACCACCCCCATGGATCAGAATTTTTGGATACTTAATGCTGGCAAAGTCTTTCAGAAAGGAAGCCAGGGCTGTTTCGTCATCCAACACATTTCCGCCTATTTTAATGATGTACAGCTTTTGCATAATTAATTATTTTTAAGGATTTCTGACAGTACTGCTTGTGCTGCCCACACTCTGTTGCTCGCTTGTTGAATGACAATGGATTGGGAGCCATCTAATACTTCATCAGCGATAACGAGGTTTCTTCGCACCGGAAGACAATGCATTACTTTTGCCTGATTGGTGCCGTCCAGTTTTTTGTTCGTCATCATCCATGCTGGTTCAGTATTTAGCATCTGCCCATATTTTTCGTAGGAAGACCAGTTTTTTACATACACAAAGTCAGCTCCCTTGAGCGCTTTGTCCTGATCGTATTCGATCGTACTGCCACTGGTGAATTTTTTATCCAACTCATATCCTTCGGGGTGTGTAATAACAAAATCCACTTCATCCCAATTGCCCATCCATTGTGCAAATGAATTGGGAACCGCTTGTGGTAAAGCTTTGATGTGAGGAGCCCATGTTAACACTACCTTGGGTTTTTTGGAGACGCGGAGTTCTTTAATAGTCACCGCATCAGCAAGGCTTTGTAGTGGATGCAATGTGGCGCTTTCAAGACTTACAACAGGGACACCCGTATATTTTACAAATTGATTGATATAGTGTTCACTGTAATCTTCTTCTTTGTTGATGAGTCCTGGAAATGTTCTGATTCCGATGATGTCAAAATATTGGCCCATTACCGCTGCGGCCTCTTTCACATGTTCCGCCTTGGTACCCGTCATCACGGCTCCATCTTCAAATTCAAGTTGCCAGCCTTCTTTATCTAAATTAAAAACAATCACCTCCATTCCCAGATTACGTGCTGCCCGTTGTGTACTGATGCGGGTGCGCATACTTGGATTTAGAAAAATCATTCCCATCGTTTTATTTTGCCCAAGCCATTTGTCTTTCAATGGTTTGGCTTTGTAATCCAGCGCTGATTGAACGAGTGCTTTGTAGTTGGTTACATCTTCGATGGATAAAAAGTGTTTCATGTTAATGAGTGTTTGCCTTTAATCTGAGTCCGGTCGTTTCATCCAAACCAAACATTAAATTCATATTTTGAACTGCCTGGCCGCTTGCACCTTTTAAAAGGTTGTCCGTAGCAGTATGGATGACCAGATTGCCTTCGATCTTTTCCAGATGAATGAGACATTTGTTGGTGTTGACTACTTGCTTCAAATCAATCATCGTTTCAGATATATGAGTGAAAGCAGCCGACTTGTAGAAAGAGCTGAATAACTGAAAGGCTTCTTCCAGTGAAAGTGACGACTTCACTACTGAACTCACATAGATACCTCTACTAAACGCACCACGCCATGGAACGAAATGGATTGAATCTTCATATTGAGGTTGAAGGTCCTTTAACGTTTGATTGATTTCTTTGAGATGTTGGTGAGTCAGGGTTTTGTAAGCAGAAACATTATTGGCCCGCCAACTGAATTGAGAGGTCTCCTGTAGTTTCTGGCCTGCTCCGGTTGAACCAGTGATACCTGTTGTATGCACTTCACCAAGTAGACCTTTGCTGGCCAATGGCAATAACCCCAGTTCTATTGTAGTAGCAAAACATCCCGGGTTGGCAATATTTTGTGCTTGTTGGATTCTTTCTTTTTGCAACTCAGGGAGACCATATACAAAATCACGCTCCCCTGATTTTTCACCTAAGCGAAAGTCCTGACTCAAATCAATGATCCTGGTTGTCAGCGGTATGTCAGCTTCGGCTAAAAAGACCTTGCTTTCTCCGTGGCCGAGACAAAGAAAAACTACATCGGCTTCATGCTGATATGTGTTGCTAAATACAAGATCAGAGTCTCCCAGTAAATCGCGGTGAAGATCAGACACTTTTTTTCCAGCCTGACTACGACTTTGCACAAATGTGATGTCAACATCTGGATGGTTAACCAATAGCCGTAGTGTTTCCCCTCCGGTATAACCGGCTCCTCCTACTATCCCTGCTTTTATTTTACTCTTCATTTTTTACTTTCATTCATCACCTGATGATAAATCATCGTTTGATTACCAAAAATTTTTGAGAATCCGCGTACATCTTCTCCTGTCCAACCCAGGTTCATTTCACCGTACTTGCCGAATTTGGAAGACATCAAGTCAAAAGGAGAATTGATACCATTGATTTGGAAACGATGAGGAAATAAGGTGATTGATACTTCGCCTGTTGTATTCTGTTGTGAGCTGGTAAGGAAGGCTTCTATGTCTCGCATGACTGGGTCAAGGTATTGCCCTTCGTGCAACCAGTTTCCATAAAACTGACTGAGTTGTTCTTTCCAGCTGAGTTGCCATTTGGTAAGCACATGTTTTTCTAATGCATGGTGTGCCTTGATGATCAGTACAGGAGCAGCCGCTTCAAATCCTACACGCCCCTTTATCCCTATAATCGTGTCACCGACATGTATATCTCTGCCAATGCCATAAGACCCTGCCAGATTCTGCAGGTAGTGGATGGCATCCACCGGGTGATCAAAATTTTTATTGTTAATTTTTACGAGTTCACCTTTATTAAAATGAAGACTTACTTCTTCCGCCTCGGTTTTAGTAATGGGTGTGGGCCATGCTTCCTCTGGCAACATACCCATGGATTGAAGAGTTTCTTTTCCTCCCACGGATGTACCCCACAACCCTTTGTTGATAGAATACTTAGCCTTTTCGAAGTTAAACACAACGCCTTTCGATTTGAGGTAATCGATTTCTTCCTCCCGGCTGAGTCGGTTATCGCGGATAGGGGTGATGATTTCCTTGTCGGGAGCCAGGACATGAAAAATCATATCGAAACGCACCTGGTCATTGCCGGCACCCGTACTTCCGTGCGCAATGGCGGTTGCGTTGATTTCATTGGCATAGTTTGCTATGGCCAATGCCTGAGACATGCGTTCTGCGCTTACGCTTAATGGATAGGTACTATTTTTAAGTACATTTCCAAAAATCAAATAACGAATCACCTTTTCGTAGTAATTTTTGGTTTCGTCCACCGCTTTATGTGATGCAGCTCCAAGTTTAAGTGCGCGCTTTTCGATTTCATCCAATTCTTCCTTGCTAAACCCTCCGGTGTTCACAATAAGGGTGTGCACTTCGTATCCGAGGTCATCACTCAACAATTTGGCACAATAGGAGGTGTCAAGACCACCACTAAATGCTAATACTACTTTTTTATTCATTACCAGAAGAAGATTTTAAATAACACATTGCTCGATTTCTTTCCATCATTTTTCTTTCTCTCCTTCAACATGACATATTTTTTGAGCCTTACCCAACGCTCGAATAATTTGAAGTTGCCCTTGAATTCTCTCTTGCGTTTTTTGCGGATGCGCCCCCTGGAAGTAACAACGGTTGCTATTGCAGGCATTTCCACTTTTGCCGTTTCTTTGGCAGGATCTAAAAGCATGGCCGTGCAAATGCAATTTTTGCGTTGCTTCATGGTGAGAATGTCGAAGTTAACACAACTCTGACAGCCTTTCCAGAATCCCTCATCCGTGGTGAGCTCAGAATAGGTAACGGGTTTATAGCCCAGACCTGAGTTGATCTTCATCACAGCAAGACTGGTGGTAAGGCCAAAGATTTTGGAGTTAGGATATTTTTTGCGGGAGAGATCAAATATTTTGCTTTTGATTTCTCGGGCAACGCCTGTGTTTCTGAAGGCGGGAGAAACTACCAGCCCTGAATTGGCTACAAATTTTTCATGGTCCCATACCTCGATGTAGCAAAAGCCAACCCAGGTGTTATCGGTGGTAACTGCAATAACAGCCTTACCTTCTTCAATTTTCTTTCTTATGTATTCAGGTGATCGTCTTGATATGCCCGTACCGCGCACCTGGGCGGATAGGGCCATCTCCTCTGTGATGGTTTCGGAATAATGCATGTCGTCTGGAGTGGCCAAACGAACGATAATATTATGATCGCTCAATTTCTTAAAATAAAATGGTGATAAAATAAACAATGTGCCAAAGCACTATAGGCGAAATGCCATTACCGCATTTCGCATAGCCATATGAATTGGACTATATCAAATACGGATTTGCCTTCGTATGCGCCTAATGGCCATAGAAGTAGAGGTGAAAAGGATATCAATGAGTCTCCCTTCGGCAAAGTTGCCAAGGCCTGTGTGGCCTGCGGACTCAAAGTATGGTGATGTGTTTTTCAATTCCTTTATTGCTTAAAGTGCATCCTTCTGTGGTGCAAATGTAAACGGTAATAATTCGAATAAATCAACCTTTTATGTAAAATTTTTACCTAACGAGTGTTAGATTCCTCAAGGGTAGAAAGGTTTAATTGTTTCAGATGTTTGGAAAGTAGTTCTAATTCATGATTTCTTTTTTGCCCCCAACAAAGGGAGGTTCAGTGTTGTGTGCATGGTTAATACGGCAGGGAGAATAAACTAAATATCTATATTATTGTTATATTTAGTATCAGGAAAATCAAGACAAAATTAGACGGATACCGTCAGAACTACTAATAAAGTGAATGATCCTTATTAGTTTTTGTGGTATTTAAAGAATTGAGAAACCGAAGAACTTATTTGTAAATTTGCATTATGTGTAAGGATAAATTATTTACTGGAATAGAGGTCTCTAAACAAATGAGTAAAGCTCAAAGTATACTCTATAATCAAGTTATCCCCAAAGAAGAATTGTTTCAGATTAGAAAAAAGAAAGGAAAACTAAGCCCAGAACTTAAAAAGGCTCTAAAGGTTAATGCCTGATTTAATTATAATTGCTGGTTGCAACGGTGCTGGAAAATCAACATTCGCCCCCTCTTTTCTTCCCGAAAATTTAAATTCTTTTGATTACGACAGAACTTATCTGGAAAACTACAACAGTTTACCTGACAGCGAATTCCGGGATAAATTTGCTACTGACCAAACGATAAAAGATTTTGAATCATCTATCGAAAACGCAATAAAAACAAAATCAAGCTTTTGTTACGAAACAAACTTTGATACTTATCCGGTTTTTTGGGCTGAAAAATTCAAAGAAAATGGATATCGGGTAAACCTAATATTTTTCTGTTTAGAAAGTCAGGAAATAGCAGAACACAGAGTGCAGGTTCGCACAGAATTTAAAGGTCATTTTGTAGATAATCAAACTATAGACTTAAAATGGAAAGCTGGTTATAAAAACTTAAATCTCCATTTTAAAATGTTTGACAACATTCTCTTAGTTGATAACTCAAAACAAAATGAGGTCTATACAAATTTGGTTCAAATTGAAAATGGTGAAGTTGAAATTATGGCTGACAAAATTCCTGATTATTTCAAAAATCGTCTCCCGGAAATTTTCAACTTAATTGAAAAAAATAATAACTCAACAAACGGCGATAAATAATGCAGAGTTTAGTGGTTAAGTAAAGCTCCTGAGGTATAGAAAATCAACTATGGAAACCTGGCGTGATGAATACAATAAGGAGTTGGGTGAAACAAATGCAGATCGAATCGGGCAAGTTTATCACTCGGGAAGATATGGAAAAGTAGGCCAATCGATGGTGAAGAGATAGGCCACCGTTACTTAAAATACACAGTAAAATTTATTTACTCCTTCAACGTTCTTGTTGGATTGGTGTGTGCAGCTTTTACAGACTGGAAACTTACGGTGAGAAGGGTAATAAGTACAATCAGTAAGCAAGCTTTCATGTATATGAGCGGACTTATGTCAATTCGATAAGCAAAGGTAGAGAGCCATTGGTTTGCTGCGTAGTAGCTTATTGGGATTATTATCACAAAGGCAATAAGGATGAGTCCAAAGTATTTTCTTGTAAGCAGTAGCACCAATGAATTGACGCTGGCACCAAAGACTTTTCTAATACCAATTTCCCGCACTCGCTGATTAACGCTGTACTCCACCAGTCCGAAAAGTCCCATGCAGGCCACCAGAATAGCTAAACCGGAAAAAATAGTGAAGAGTACAGAGAGCTTTTCTTCCGACTTATACATTTCCTCAAAATTGCTATCCAGAAATTTATAGCTGAATGGAATCTCAGGTATTAGTTTTTCATATGTGGCCTTACAAAAGGCAATGGTGGATGTCATATCCTCTGGCTTAATTTTTAAGGTGAGTGTATAGTAGGCGGGAGGAAAGATTTGCAAAACTACTGGCGACAACTGTTCGCGCAGGCTTTTGAAATGGAAATCTTTCACCACCCCGATCACTTCCCCTCTTTTGATGGTGTCGCCTTCCCATTTTTCCCACATTTCCCAGTTTAGAGGATGGCCAATTGCTTCTTCCGGAGTGCCGAACCCAAAGACTTTAACAGCGGTTTCGTTGAGGATAAAACCTCTTTTTGCATCTGTCCCAAAATCTTTGGAGAAATCTCTGCCGGCAATAATTTCAAGTCCAAGGGTTTTTACATAGTCAAAATCAACACAAAACATGTTGGCGGGAAGCTCTTTGTTAACAGTGGGATCGGTTACGCCATCTCCGGCAACAATATCTCCAGGAAGCCCATAACCCACTGTGGCATAGGTGATATTGGGATTGCTGAGAAATTCCTGTTTTATAGCTTCAAAATTTTGACTGGTGGGTCCGGTTAAAGTTGTTACCATAAGTTGGTCTTTATTAAAACCCAGATCTTTATTATGAAGCAGATTGTTTTGGGATAGCACAATCATGGATCCAGTGATCAGAAAAAATGAAAACATAAACTGGAGTACCACCAGTGTATTTCTATAGAAACCAGTTTCTTTTTTAGCACCAATTCGATTGTAAATAGCTGCCGCTGGACGAAACCGGGAAAGCTGAAAGGCCGGATAACTTCCAGCCAAAGTACCAAGGATTAACACAAAGACCATTATGCCCAAAGTAAACTCTAAGTTAAATGGTGAGGTGATTGATTTCCCTGTAAATTCATTAAGGTAGGGGAAAGCCATTTGCGCTAACACAATAGCAATTAAAAACCCAATGCCTGTAATTATTACGGATTCACTTATGAATTGTGTGATGAGTTGGAAGCGAAAAGCACCGGCCACTTTGCGAATACCTACTTCTTTCATTCGCTTGATGGAGCGAGCAGTAGAAAGATTGATGAAATTCAGGGAGGCAATCAATAGTATAAATAGTGCAGTGCCGCTTAAGACATAGATGGATTGTGCATTACCTCGTTGGGCAATCTCCCACTCAAAATTGGAGGAATGAAGATGGATGTCTTTAATATTTTGAATATGTGGAGTGTAAACAAAACCATTAGGCTCGGTAACCGGATGGCCATATTTCTTTGCGAAATCGTCCAGCTTGCTTTCAAATTGATCAGGCGAAGTTTCAGGTTTGAGTTTAATGTAGGTAAAAAATTGTTGCCACTTCCAGCTTTCAAACCTTTCACTGGAAATAACTTGAGTGAGCGTTGCAAATGACATGATGTAATTGACTTGAAGGTGCGAGTTGGCGGGTAGCTCATTGAACACCCCTGTAACCTGGAAATCATAATCAGAAATTTTTATCATCTCTCCTACGGGATTTTTATCTCCGAAGTATTTATTAGACAACGATGATGAAAGCACCACGGTGTTTGCTTTTTCCAAAGCGGAGTTTTCATCACCATACTTCAGATGTATGGTAAGCATGTCAAATACGGTTGGTTCAGCATAGATTCCTTTTGACTCTTTGATTTTTTCTCCACCATACTCAAAAAGTTTAGCGCCATAGGTGTCCATGATCCGTAGGGTGGATGCTACCTCGGGATAATCGTTTTGTAAGGTCGGGCCGAACGTGGGAGGAACTATAGGCAGGTAACTGGTTATCCCATCATCTCCCGTTCTAATATTATAAACCCTGAAAGTTCGATCCGCATCGGGATGGTAGTTATCAAAACTGAGTTCATCCCACACATAAATAGAAATCAACAAACAGGATGCTATACTGATTGCCATTCCTGCAATGGTGATGAAAGAAAAAAGCTTGTGCTTTAACAGGTTTCTGATTCCGATTTTGAGGTAGTTTGAAATCATGGCTGGAGGTTTTAGGCTTCACTATTCAAAAACGTGTCCAAAACTAAGAACCAATAATTCGTAATCAATTGAGGGCTATTGTACCATAAGAGTGACCGTCCGCGGACGAAGCAGTCCGCAGACGGTCGAAAATCTATTCATACCTCAATGTGTTGGAAGGGTTGGTCATTGCAGCTTTAACCGTTTGAGTACTTACCGTAATCAGTGCCACAAGAACAGCAATAACACCCGATGCTAAGTAGATGAGTAAATTCATGTCAATGTGATAGGCAAAAGTGTCCAACCACTTGTTCATCAGAAACCAGGCGATGGGCCAGGCAATAAGGTTGGCCACTATAATGAGCACCACAATTTCTTTTGAAAGCAAACGCAGGATCGATTGAACAGATGCTCCCAATACCTTCCTTATTCCTATTTCTTTTACACGTTGTAATGTGTTGAATGTCGCCAAGCCAAATAAACCCAGACATGCTATAAATATAGCCAGGCCAGAAAAGAGAGTAAACAACTGACTCTGACTTTGTTCAGCTTCGTACAACTGGCGATAGCGCTGGTCGAGAAATTCATATTCAAATGGTCTGTTGGGAAGAAACTCACTCCATACTTTTTCGATTTGTTGCAATCCATCCTGAATATTATTTCCAGCAAGTTTTACTGAAATTGAATTGATTCGGCCCTGGTGGAATACAATAGGAATAATGTCTTGGTGTAATGACTCAAAATGAAAGTCTTGGACAACGCCAACTAATTTTCCTGTCACTCCTCCATAAGAAAAGTCTTTGTCTATTCCTTCTTGAGGGGTTGCCAGCCCGTATGCTTTGGCAGCCGTTTCATTGATAATAAATGCCAGAGAATCGTCTGTGCCTATTGACTTGGAAAAATTTCTTCCTGCAACCATGGGAATATCATAGGTTGGAAAAAAATCTTCATCTACTCTTACATTTTTAGTGGTGATCTCAGTGTTCACTAGGCTGTCACCTTTTGCGATTCTTGGTGATCCCTGACTGTCCAACAACCTACCAGTGGGCACGCGACTCGACCTTCCTGCATTTTTGATAGCAGAGGATCTTAACAGCTCGTTGTGGAATGCATCATATGATGGTTCCAGTTCCCTATAATAATCAAGTGTAACCATCTGATCTTTATCAAAGCCCAGATCTCTTGAATTCAAATAATTCAATTGCTGAATGGTAATCGATGTGGCAATAAGCAATACCACAGATATAGAAAACTGTGACACCACAAGTATCTTTCGGATAGCGCCTTTTCCTTTCACCGATCCTTGCTGTCCTTTTAATGTTAATGCGGGTTTGAACCCTGAAACAATAAAGGCTGGATAAATTCCAGCCAGCAGACCGATGAATACAGACACGCCAATCAATCCGATGAATAAGGTGGGTTGTTGTAACAAGTTAAGCGACAAATCTTTTTGCGTGAATGAGTTCAACCATTCAAGTCCCATAAATGCTAAACCAAGTGAAAGTATCATTGCTATCAGCGTAATGAGAATGGACTCACTAAGGTATTGTGTAATCAGCTGTCCTCTGATGGCGCCCACTACTTTTCTCAATCCCACTTCTTTTGCTCTTTTGGTAGCTCGTGCAGTGGAAAGGTTGATAAAATTGAAACTGGCAATAAGGATGATGAAGAGCCCTATGATTCCCATCATGTATACATTATTAATATTTCCATTCACCTCAATTTCATCATCGAGATGAGAATACAAATGGACATCCGAAACCTTTTGGGTATACAGTGTGGTCACCCTGGAGGCGACAAAATCCTGAGGAGCTCCAAAGTTGGTAATGACATATGTGCCATAGTGTTTATCTAAAAAAGCTGGAAATTGTGCTTCTAATTTTTTTGGATCAGCGCCTTCTTCCAATAATACATACGTGCCGAAGGCATTGTTTCCCCAGTTGGTCTCTAATCCTGCGCGACCATAAATATTTTCGTTTTCCATTGTGCTAAACGAAACCAACAACTCCGGATTCCAGTGTGCCTGATCTGGAAAATCCTCGAATAAACCGGTGATTTCCAGGTCGAAAGTGTTATTGGCACGAAGGCGTTTCCCTATGGCCTGTGTTTCGTCTTCAAAATATCGTTTGGCTGCCGATGTCGATAGCATTACTGTAAATGGGCGTGATAATGCCTTTTCAGGATCACCAGCCTTTACATGAATGTCAAATATCTTAAATATCGAGGGCTCAACTACGAACAAATGTTCTTCAGTAAAATTCTTTACCAGTTCTCCATTTTCTTCTTGTCCGATTACCAAACCATAGTTGATAGTGCGAGCGAGTTCTTCTATCTCACCAAAATCATTTTTTAACAACGGACCAAAGGGAGGTGCAATACTGCTTAAGTGAAGATTAACGGATCCATCGGGAGATCTAAAATCTCTGGTGATGCGATAGATGCGATCAATTTTACTGTTGTATTTATCGTAGCTGAGCTCATCCATGATGTACAAATAGATGAGCAGGGCACAAGCCATGGCCAGCGCCAAACCCAGTATATTGATAAATGCAGTAAGTCTGTTTCTGAAAATACTTCGGAAGGCTACTTTGAGGTAATTACTGATCATATCAAATTTTAGTTTAAGGATGAGTTAATGACAAATCGCATATGACCAAGTTGCATGCCATGAACTATAATTGTTTCAATTAGCAATAAAAATGCAGAGCTTCGGGTATTTTGATTCAAATTAATGTTCGAATCCGATCGGTTAGATACAATAATGAACATTTATTCGATCCTAAGTGCTTCAACAGGATTTTTTGTGCCTGCTCGGATCACTTTAAAGCTAACTGTAATAATGGCAATGGCCAATGTGGATAATGCTGTAACCACAAAGATTTCAGGTTGAATGCTGACTCGATAGGCGAAGTCTCCTAACCATTGTTGCATGATGTAATATCCTATCGGAACAGCCGCAAGGAAACCCAACACGACCAGAAGGATTAATTCCTTGGTGAGCATGATGGTGATGGACTTGACAGAAGCACCCAATACTTTGCGAATGCCTATTTCCTTGGTTCGTTGTGCTGTCATAAATGAGGATAAGCTAAACAAACCCATGCACGCAATAAATATTCCGATGAAAGTGAAATAGGCCACTAATGTTCCCAGCCTTTTTTCTGCTGCATACAACCGGCCATATGTTTCATCAAAGAATGTATAGGTAAACGGATGTGTGGTGTCAAATTGATTCCAAATTTTCTCCACCGCATTTAAGCCTGCCTGCATTTCGTCTGTTTTAATCCTAATGGTATAGTAGCTCGACCAACTTGATGGTGGTATAAAAAGAACCACTGGAGCAATTTTTTCTTTCAATGATCTGAAATGAAAATCCTTAATAACACCAATAACAGACCCGGGAGGCCTTCCTACTGCCGGCATACCTATTCTATGATCTAGAGGATTCTGCCATCCCAATTGTCGTGCAGCCTCTTCATTGATAATGTAAGCAATTGTGTCACTTGCAAAGTCTTTGGAGAAATCCCTACCCTTCAAAATTTCCATTTGAAATGTATTGATAAAGTCATGGCCAACAGCAAGTACACGCATAGGAGGAGCCTGATCGGGATCGACACCTTCTATCTCTAAGGGAATACCCCAGTCATTGCCTCCGGGTTGTCCTCCGGAAACAGTTACGCTCTCCACATGAGGATCAGCTAAAAGTTCATTTTTAATAGTTTCAGCTTTCATCCTCATGACATTGTTCTGAATGGGCACTGTAATGAGTTCGCTGGGATTGAAACCTAACTTTTTAGATTGGATATAAGACAGCTGCTGAAAAATGATAGCTGCTGAGATAATGAGAAAGGCTGAGATTGCAAATTGTATAATTATCAGTGCCTTTCTGGTGGTATTGCTACCAGAGGTTTTTGTTTTTCCTTTCAATACTTCCGATGGTTTTTGACGAGCAAGATAAAATGCTGGATAGCTGCCTGATATTAATCCTGTGATAGTAGCTGCAAGAAAGGCCAGACTATAAAACAGGCTGTTGCCATTGGCAAGTAAGGAAAAGGTTTTGCCAGTCAGTGTGTTAAATGAGGGTAGAAATAAATAAAACAGAAGAAATCCTAGGGCCAGTGAAATATAACTGATGATCAAAGCTTCACTCAAGTATTGAGTGACCAATTGAGATCGTACGGCTCCTGATGTTTTTCTTATCCCCACTTCCTTCATTCTTGTCAGCGCCCTGGCAGTGGTGAGGTTGATGAAATTGATCGAGGAGATAATAAGGATGAGTATTCCAATGGCGCCAAACACGTAGAGGTAAGTAATATCAGAATTCGCCTCAATCTCTCTGAATAAATGTGATCCTAAATGAATGGAAGTAAGCGATTGGAGGTGTGGGATGTACGATTCAGCGTCCTCTGCTTCAAGATAGGAGGGAAGTAAATCTTTAAACTTGTTACTGACTACAGTTGGGCTTGCACCATCCTTAAGTAAAAGGTAGGTATAAAATTGATTCCATAGCCTCCAGCTATCTTTGTCAGGGTGATGATAGCCTGACATGGGCAAAAGAAAAGTAAAGGTAAAATGAGAGTTGGAAGGAATATCTTTGATCACGGCCGTGACTTCAACTTCTTGTTCGTTGTTAAGCGTGATGGTTTTGCCTAATGGATTTTGATTATTAAAATATTTATTTGCCAGACTTTCCGTAATGACAATTCCATCTGGTCTTGTAAGAGCGGAGCTGGCGTCTCCGTTGATGATTTTGAAATCAAACAGGTTAAAGACTGTTGAATCTGTAATAAAGCCATCGTTTTCATATGCGTTTAATTCACCAACTGTGAATAAAGTTTGATGAGCGAAAACAAAACGCGTCATGGTTTCTACTTCTGGCAGTTCACTTTGCGCTGTAGGGCCCCAGGGGCCATGGACTTTGGCAATACCACCATAGCTTGAGCCTTCGACATCGGTTACCAATCGATAGATGCGCTTGTTGTTGTGATGATAGGTGTCGTAACTTAATTCATGCTGAATGTAAAGCAAGAGAGTAAGGCAACAGGCTAGCCCCAGTGCTAATCCACTAACTGAAATAATGGTGTATCCTTTGTGACGATTCAGGTTACGGAGAGCAATCTTTAGGTAATTGGCTATCATAGCGAAGGTTTTAACCAAAAACCTCTGTTTCTGCTAAAGGTTACAGGAAATTTAATAAAAGTTAATGTTCGGTCACGGACTATTTTACGGCTTTTGTTTTCTTGTATAGCCAATAAGTAATAACGCCAACGAGAATGCAAATCAACACATCCCTCATTTCTACCAACTGCGAACTGGAAAATAACCAGACAGAAAACAGAATTCCGGTCAGTGCAAATAATTTTCCGTGAGGAATCTTATAGGCTGCCTCTTTTCCTTCTTTATCCTGTTTTCTTAATTTAATCAACGCACCACATACCATGGCATACATCACAGTGCGAATGATGGCAGTGATGGTAATGGCATATATGAAGGAACCTGTTACGGCAATGATCAGGGAAAGGCCTGTAAATGCAAATAGCGCAAGGGTAGGTGTCCGATATTTTTCATGAACAATGGAAAGTGATTTGGGTAATTGCCCTTCGTCACTCAAAGCAAACAATAACCGGGAGCCAACCAAAAGTATGGCGTTTAAGGCACCTACAATAGAAATGATTGCACCTATGGTAATAAGGTTTCCTCCGAAACTTCCCATAAAACTTTGCGCGGCATCTGCCAGCGGCTTTTCAGATTGGCCAAGCGTTGGCAGTGTACCTACTGATACGAGCTGGATCGATCCATACAACACCATTACAATCAGAGCGGAGATGATCAGTGCATAAGGCACAATCTTATTGGGATTCTTCATCTCACCAGAGTTGATCACCACCACCTCAAAGCCACCGAATGCAAAAACCAATAAAAGAACAGAGGATGAAAAATTGTTGAACTCCGGCAATTCCCTGAAGGAGAGGAGTTCGGGTTGTAAAAAGAAAAAGCCTACAAGTATAAAAATGAGTAGGGGCACCACTTTACCAATGGTCAGGAAGTTGTTGACAGTGGTGGTTTTCTTTACACCTACGTAGTTAATGCCCGTAAGAATACCAGTGAGCACTACCATAACCATCAAGCGTGGAAAAAAATGATTGAGACTGGGATGATAGTAAGAACTATAGGTGACCAATAAATTGATGAGAGCAGCATAAGATATTATTCGCGACCACAATAGGAGCCATCCCATGATGAAAGCCGGAAAACTACCAAAGGCTTCAAGTATGTATATGTAGGGTCCGCCTGTTTTGTCGAATCGACTTCCTACCTCCGCGAAGCAAATGATGATGTTAAATATCACCAGTGCACATACCACAAAGGCAAGAATGCTATAGGTGCCAGAGAGCTGAAATACTTTTGAGGGGAGACCAAATATTCCTGCGCCAATAATGGTATTGATCATCAACAGCACCAAGTCCCATTTCCTGATAGCGCGAATAAATTGACTCATGAACTAAGTGATGAGCAGTTGACTGAATTGTAAAAACTACAATATTAATATTGAAGTTTTATTTTGTTTTAAGCAAGGTTAAATGAGAAGAAGAATTAAAATACTTTGTGTATTGTTGGTTATGAATCAAATTATAATTGATTCGTTGCTTATAGAGATTACTGTACCATGGTAGGTTTGCCAAAACGCCTGGAAGGAGGTGATGAAGAAGTTCAGTGGCTATTAGTCAAATCCTACTTCTGCTTTTACATATTCAGCAGCTTCCTGGTGCGTACCAAACCAAACATTGTCTTTCGATTTGATGTATTCAATCAACTCTTCCAATACAACAATGCGTGATCGGTGACCGCTGTAATGAGGATGCATGGTCATTAGGAACATGGTGCCTTCATCATAGGCCACATCAAATTCATCTTTTAGTACTTCAAGAAGCTGGCGTGGATTGGCATAACTGTTTCCTCTTGGATTGAGAAGGGGAGCATCATCTAGTATCCATTCAACGGGTAACTCCACTATGCCGGAGGGTTCTCCATTGATGACCAATTCGTAAGGACGATCATCCGCCATCATAGAACTTTCATAAAGGAATCCCACCTCCTTGATAATGTCTGGCGTGGCTGCACTGAAATTCCATGATGGTGCTCTATAGCCAACGGGAGTTTCACCCGTAAGGTCTTCTAACATTTTCTTCGAGTTGATCACCATCTCTCTTTCTTTGTCAGCAGGCACTCTTGTGTTGCGTTCATGTATCCATCCATGCACTGCAAACTCATGTCGTGGTAATCTTTTTATTTCGTCTGCCATCTGTGGCGCAAGGTGAAGACTTAAAGCAGGAATGAAAAAAGAAGCAGGCACTTCATGCTTTTCCAATAAATCTATTACTCTTCGCAAGGCAACCCGCGATCCGTATTCTCCTCTCGACAAATCTGAAATCGTTGGTTCTCCATCCCACCAGGCTACCGTTTCGTTGTCAACATCAAAAGAAAGAAGTACTGCTACCCTGGCACCATTGGGCCATGATTTGGGTGTAAGATCTTTTCCTGCTCTTACCTGATTGACAGCTTTTTCAAAACGTTCTGTTTCCCAGGTCCATTTTTGATCTTCCTGTTTTTCTGTGGCAGTGGGTTGTGGGTTATTACAACTTAATGCAATAAGACTTAGGGAGAGCAATAGGAAATTTTTCATAATGGTAAGTTACATATTTTGCGCCTGCTTAGACGCTAAAATCTTTTCAGCCCTGAACAATGGATCAGCAGACTGGAGCAGTTTGTTTTTAAGGTTTTGAGATAAATTCGGATTATTAATTAAAAACTGTTTTACAGCATCTGCTGCTTCTTTCGATTGGTAAGTAGAAACCGTTTGTTCAACCCATCCTTTTGGAAAAAAGATGTCACCCGTAAGCTGAATTTCTTGTAACATCTCCAGGCTTGGTTGAATGTATTTCACTGATTGTTGAGCGCGGAGCGGGTGATGCAGAAATCCCAATGTTTTCAATACCCAAGGCTCATGCTCTCTGTTTTTAGGATCTTTTAAACTTTCAAAGAATATATCACGTTCCGCTTCGTCACTCGATAATGATCCCATAATGAATTGCATGGCTTCTTTGCGGTCGGGGTTCTTGGTATTTTTGAGTTGCGCTGCAAGAATCTCATTGCTTCCATCGGCACCCCTCACTGCTATTTGATAAGCCAACTCAATGTGATCCTGTTCTGATATCTCCAAACCTAAGGTCATCTCGTCACCCCAGAATTTTTTGAGATTCTCAATACCTTCTTTGCTGTTAGCGGTTTGCCTGAAACAATTGAACAAAATACGTTTTAATGAAACATCTTTTTCAAGCGCCATCAAATCAAAAAGTGTTTCATCAATCTGTGCGCTTATTAGTTGTCGGTCTTCAGGGGTTGTGAACTGCCAAAAGATATTGCTCATTCTGTTGGTGATGTATTCCAGTATCAATGGATTTCTTTCTGTAGCCATTCCCGCGAGAATGGTTTCTAATGTTTGCTTGGCTTCTAACTCACCCCGCAACACATACTCCCAAATGTTGATCCACATGGCAGCACGCACTTCCGGATTTTCTATGCTGTTTACGGTGGCAAGCATGTTGTTTCTGCTCTTTTCGTCCGCAGCAAAATATCCATATCCTCTTCCATTGTAGTTGGGCACAATGTTTAAATCAGGTGACGAAGAGGGGGCAGTATAGCCAGAAGGATCACTGATGACAATTTCTCTCACTTCACTTTGGTTTCCTACCAACTTATATTGAAAAGTCTGCGGCCAGACCAAACCGAGGCTGTCGTTGGTTACTCGAATGGACAGATTGTTGTCCAATGTGTAAGCCACATCCGGCATGCCTTTGCTTTTGATCCACGCGTTGTTCCAAAGTGTAAGGTCTTTATCCGTGAACTTCTTTAAGGAATTCACCAGGTCATCCCATGTGGCATTGCTATAACTGTATTGTGATAAGTAATCCCGAAGTCCGCTTTGAAAATTATCTTTACCCATCATGGTTTCAAGATTGCGCATCATAATAGGCGCCTTCTGGTAGATGATGGCGCCATACAAGGTTCCGGCATTTTTTAAATTATCTAATTTTTGTTGTATTGGGTGAGAGCCTTCACTTCTGTCTATTTCATAGGCGGATGGATAGTGTGCCATGAGAAAGCGCAGGTCGTGATTTATTTCGGGGAATTGTGGGTTAACAATTTTGGCGGCCATGAGGTTGGCGAATACTTCTTTGAGCCACACATCTTCAAACCATTGCATCGTCACTAAATTTCCGAACCACATGTGAGCCGTCTCGTGGGCGATAAGACTTGCCCTGCTCATTCTTTGATTTACAGATGCCGATGGTTCAAGGATTAAACTGCTCTCTCTGTAAAAAATACTTCCGGGGTGTTCCATGCCTCCATATTGGAAGGTAGGTATTAGCGCAAAATCAAACTTGGAAAACGGATACGAGATGTTGGTGTAATCTTTTAGCCAGTTCAGCGATTGACTGTGAAGTTTAAATATCTCTTCCAGATTTGCAGCCACTTTGGTGGAATCTGTCTCTCTGTAATACATCGTCATTCCAGATACAGCATCAGTTGCTTTTTCAAATTTTCCAGCAGCAAAGGCAAACTGATAGGTACTGATAGGTTGGGTGGGAAGAAACTGGTAATTCTTCTTATTATCTGACGAAGAAATCTCAGCCTGTTGGTTAGAGAGGGCTTCCCATTCATTGGGTATAGAAAGGGAAAGAACAAAAGATGCTTTCAGGTCCGGCTGATCAAAACCAGGGAAACAAGTAGAGGCACGGTCAGGTACAAACAATGTATAGAGGTACTCTTCATTTCTGTTCAGCGACAAATCACCCGCTGTAAATGTTATTTCTATTTTATTTTCTCCATCAACTAATAAGTTGTCAGGAATAGCGATGTGTTCATTTTCGAAAACTACATCCACTGCATTTTGATTGACCTTGACTTCCTGTAAGTGATCCGCTTTCTCATTGAAATCGAGATAGAGGTTTTTAGAAGTATTTTTCTTGTAAAGAAATGTGATTGTATTTATACCAGCTATGTTTTCGTTTTGATTTGCAGGGATGTCGAAATGCAAAGTGTATTGTATGTCCCTGATGCTTTCTTTCCTTGACTGCGCGAGTTCATATGAAACTCCTTTTTCTACTTTTTCCTGTGTGCACGAAAAGAACAATGTGGAAAGAAATAGTAAGTATACAAATTGAATTGACTTCATAGATTACTAATTAATAACTTTGGTAATGGTGTTGTCTTTATTGCGAAGATCAATACCTCCTTCTAAGATTGATTTTAAATTAGCTAGATAAAACGTCCATCCCTCACCACATCCAACATATAAATTAGTGTTTGGATTATCATCAGCCGGAATATTCACCTGTGTAAGTTCACAAATAGTGACATCGCCTACTGGTAGGACTGTAACTTTAACGGGACACCCTCCGGAAAAAGTAAATTGAATCTGATCTTTTCCATTGGCAGCGATCACCTCTCTTTTCTCAAATACGGTATCAGGGTAGCCATGCCAATACCAGGTGTAAGTATCTCCCTTTTGGACATACGCTGTTCTGTCCCGTGGGTTTTTATCAGGAGTGACAAAAGTAGCCGTTCGTAAAAACCATTGTTCAAGACCTTCTTGTGTAGCCCATACCCTATAGACTTGTTCTACAGACGCTTTGATAGGGATACGTTTTATGAATACTGACCAGTCAGCCTTACCCATTGGTTTACTATTTATTTTCTGTGGTAGTATTGGTTGAGTTTATACACCGATCATCCCATTTGATGCATTACAAAGCCTGCCAATTTCATAGCTTCGCCCCAAATTTCAATAAAGTCAAATTTAAGCAATGATAAAGTTTATTCTACGAAAAGCACATGTCATCACCTTTCTTCTAAGTGTTGTGATGTCTCCTTTGCTGGCTCAAACCTATGATCCAGATGTATTTAAGGAGATGAAATACCGATTTATTGGACCTGAAGGGAACCGCGCAATAGCTATTGCCGGAGAACCTGGTAATCCAATGGTCAATTATATAGGTGCAGCCTCAGGTGGTTTATTTAAAACAGATGATGGTGGGGTAACCTGGAATCCCATCTTTGATGATCAGGATGTATCATCGGTCGGTTCAGTTGCATTGGCGCCAACAGATCCTTCTCAGGTTTGGGTAGGTACTGGAGAAACATTTGTTATCCGTCCCGCACATTCAGTAGGGAATGGTATTTACCTTTCTAAGGATGCTGGTAAAACCTGGAAAAATATGGGGCTTGAAAAAACCGGACGCATCGGTCGTGTAGTAGTACACCCTAAAAATGAGAACATCGTTTATGCTGCTGCTTTAGGTCATGTCTATGGCCCACAACAAGAGCGTGGAGTTTATCGCACAAAAGATGGTGGTAAAACCTGGCAGCGCATACTTTTTGTAGACGAAAATACGGGTGCAGCGGATCTGGCCATTGACCCTCAAAACCCAAATATTTTATTTGCATCAATGTGGTCAATCCATATCAATACATGGGGACTGACCAGCGGTGGTGCAGGTGGAGGCGTTTACCGATCAACTGATGGGGGAGACACCTGGGAACCAATGAATACCAAAGGATTGCCAGGAGGTGTAAAGCAACCTGTAGGAAAAACGAACGTGGCCATTGCTCACAGTAATCCAAAAAGAGTATATGCGCTATTTGAAGAAAAGAGCCCTCTGCTTTACCGTTCAGATGATGGTGGTGAAACGTGGCAGTTCATGAGCAACAACCATGACATGGCAGAGCGTGCACCCTACTATACACGCATGGGTGTTTCTACGGACAATCCAGACGAAGTTTATTTCATGAGTGTTCGTTTCGGCCAGTCGTTGGATGGAGGTAAAACTTTGGAGAAGCGCCCCCCACGTGGTGGTGGTGATAACCACGATATATGGATTGATCCATTGAATGCAGATCGCATGATGGTGGCCCATGATGGTTGCGCCAGTATTTCTCTTAATAGGGGAAAGACTTTCCAACGGGTAGTTCTTCCCATTGCACAGATGTACCACGTAGAAGTGGATAATCAGATTCCATATTTTGTTTATGGTAATCGCCAGGATGGATGGTCATACCGTGGACCAAGCAACAGTTTGCAAGGATACATTCCTTTAGGATTGTGGAAAGGCGTAGGAGGTTGCGAGAGCGGATTTGCTCGCCCTGATCCTTTTGATAATAATATTATATGGTCAGGTTGCTATGACGGTGGTCTGCAACGTCACGACCTAAGAACCGGACATTCCCGCGAAGTACGGGTGTGGCCTGAGGCAGGTTACGGATGGGCTCCTGCAGATTTGAAATACAGATGGCATTGGAACTTCCCCTTGTCTCACTCACCTCACACCCAGCATAGGGTGTATGTAGGAAGTCAGTACGTACATAAAACAGATGATGAAGGCCAAAGCTGGCAAGTCATCAGCCCTGATTTGACCACCAATGACAAATCGCATCAGCAAAGTTCAGGTGGCATTGCAATTGATAACCTGATGACTTTTGATGGTGCTACATTATTTGCTATCGAAGAATCTAAGGTTCAAAAAGATTTGATCTGGACTGGTTCTAATGATGGCCAGGTACACATCACACAAGATGGTGGTAAAAACTGGGTGAATGTATCGGGTAATATTGACATGCCGAAATGGGGTACCATTGCCAACATCGAGCCTTCACGCTACGATGCAGCAACCGCTTACATTTCAGTAGACATGCACCAGATGGGAGATTTTGATCCCTACATATTCAAAACCACAGACTATGGAAAGACATGGACAAAAATCAGCAACGGTATTCCAAAATCGATTTTGAGCTTTGTCCACGTAGTAAGAGAAGACCCTAAGCAGAAAGGATTGCTTTATGCGGGTACGGACAATGCATTGTATGTGTCGTTTGATGATGGAAAGAATTGGATGTTGTTTAGAAACAACATGCCTCCGGCTCCAGTGTACTGGTTGGTTATTCAGGAAAATTTTGATGACCTGGTAGTGGGCACCTATGGCCGCGGTTATTATATCATGGACGATATTTCTCTATTGCGAGAATATGCAGCCGCAGCACAGCAGTCAAGTTATGTATTTAATATTCGCAAAGCCTATCGCTTTCAGGAAGTAGAAGCGATCAAGACAGATGCACCAAGTCTTAATGCAGGAAGGAACCCATCCTATGGAAGTCCTGTCAACTATTTTCTAAAAGATTCGGTGAGTGGAGGTGTTCAAATAGAAATCTATAACGATCAACAAGAGTTGGTACGCACGTTAAAAGGAACCAATACAGCAGGTATTAACAGAGTATGGTGGGACTTAAGGTACGAACCTACCTTCCAGCCTAAGTTGAGAACAAGACCTCCTGGAAGACCTTGGGTAGAAATGAATGCTGAAGGCTGGAGGCCATTGGTAACATGGGATCTTGATTTATGGAAAGGCCAGTTGGGACCACGAGTTGCACCTGGGAAATTCACCGCCAAAGTTAAAATCGGAGGAAAAGAATTCACAGAAACATTTGATGTGTTGAAAGATCCAAACACTACCGGAACGGAGCAGGAGATTCAGGAGCAGGTAGTGTTCTCGTTGCAGTTGCGCGATGCCATGAACACCGTTGTAGAGATGATCGACAGAATGGAATGGATTCGCAAAGAGTTAGGTGACTTGATCCCTATTACAAAGAATGCAAGATTGAAGAAGGAATTGGTGGCCATGGAAGCGCAGGCACAAGGGATTTCTGCCAAACTGTATGATATCCATCTTACCGGAGCAAGAGAAGATGCATTCCGTTCTCCCATGAAATTGTATGGTAGACTGAGCGCCCTGGCGAGTGATATTACTGCCAATGGTGTTGATTTTAAGCCTACCAATCAGCAAGGGGAAGTGTATGGTGTATTAAAAGGAAGAATGGACAGGGTCCAGGAGGAGTACACTACATTATTGGAGAAACAAGTGCCGCAGATCAACAATAAATTGCCTGATCAGAAGATTGATCTGGAGAAGAAGAACTAATTCTTCGCTATTCATTAGTTGAAATAGAGAATAGGGAGTGGATGAGTCCACTCCCTGTTTTTTTGCTAAAAATGAAGAGTTGTAATTGATAATAATAGCTACTATTTTCAAACGACCTAACTAAACAAAAGATCTGTGGAAAGAAGAGAATTCATCAAACAAGCGTCTGCAGCCACTGCCGGACTGGCCATGCTTCCTAATTTTTTATATGCCAAAGACGCTCCTTCGGGCTTTGTCTTTGATGCCATGGGAGAAATCCGTGACGTGTATACCATGGAGTTAATTGATAAGATCCTCGCCAGTGGTACCCGTGCTATTGCCATTACACTTTCTGATCCAAAACATTACGGGCACGAAGCCTATGACATCTTGTTAAAAGATTTGGCTGCTTACGATAAATATTTTTACGATCATCCAACTCATTTTATAAAAGCCACACGCCTGTCTGATATTGACCGCGCCATCAAGGAAAAGAAACTGGCCGTGTTCTATCTTATTCAGAGTTCTGAACCTATTGAAAAAGACCTGAGTAGGTTAGATGTGTTGTATAACCTGGGATTGCGCAGTGTACAGATGACCTACAATTCGCGCAACTATGTAGGAGATGGTTGTTACGAGCGTACCGATGCCGGACTCTCCAACTTTGGAATGGAACTGGTAGCTCGTTTGAACGAAAAGAACATGTTGATTGATTTATCGCATGCGGGGATGAAAACCATGGAAGAAACAATCACAGCTTCTAAAAAGCCTGTTATCATTTCTCATTCAACCTGTAGAGCGTTATATCAACATGCCAGAAATACCACCGATGAAAACCTGAAGCTGTTGGCTGACCATGGAGGTGTGATTGGCATGTGCCAGATCAGGACATTTATGACCAAAGAGAAAACCAATAACCTGGAAGTGTATTTTGATCATATTGATCATGCAGTGAAAACGGCTGGCATCGATCATGTGGCCATAGGAAGCGACCGCGACCACCGTGTGATTCCCAGTACCGAAGAAGAGATTCAAATATTGCTTAAAGAGGAGGGTGCACAATTCAAACCTACTGACTGGCCGTTGTTCCTGGAAAAACTCAATGGGCCCTCACGTATGAATGTAATCCGTGAAAACCTGGTGAAGAGAAAGTATACCCAATCCCAGATTGATAAGATCATGGGCGGGAATCTTTACCGGTTGTATGAGGAAGTGGTGGGGTAGGACCTTGTGGTTGTATTTTACCGCTGAGAAGCAAAGACGCTGAGTGGGATTTCCATGTTCCTCATCCACGGTTTGTTTGTGTCCCCACAAACCATACGGAAGATGGGATGTCGTTAAGTTACCTTTTCTACCAACAACTTCTCGCATACGAGGTTACTCAGTACTTCTTTGCGTTTTCCAATGGAGATGGTTATCGTTTTGTCAAACGGCTCAATACTATCAATTTTGAGATTGACGCCTAACTTAAGATCTCTGCTATTAAGAAATTTTAAAAAATCTGATGATGAATTGAGCACTGCACTTAAGGTAACCTTATCCCCCGGTTTGCAGTCGCTCAACTTCTCATAGTGCTTCCACTCTATTTTTCCTGTTTTATCCGGTATGGGCGAGCCATGCGGATCAAGTGTAGGGAACCCAAGCAGTTCATCCATTTTGTCAAAAAATGCAGGTGACTTGATGTGTTCGATCTGTTCGGCTATATCATGTACCTGCTCCCAGCCAAACCCCATTTTATCTACCAAAAACATTTCTGTAAGCCGGTGTTTCCGCACAATGCCTGCGGCCTCCTGTCTTCCCTTTTTTGTGAGTTTTATGGGTTTATAACTCTCATATTGTACCAACCGCTTGGCAGCCAGCTTTTTCATCATGCTGGTTACCGTTGGCATTTTAATAGCCAGGTGCTTGGCAAGGTCGTTGACTGACACCTCATCGCTCGTAACCGACAAAGCCAGCAATGCCTTAAGGTAATTTTCTTCAGTTAAAGAATTCACCCTCAAAAATAACGATTTCCATTAATTGTATAGATTTTAAGCATCTAAAAAATTTGTTAGATCAATCTAACTTTATAATTTTACGGGTAGAATAAAATTACCTATGAAATCAACGCTGTTGATCACCCTGTTCCATCTGTTTTGCATCTCGCTTTATGCACAACAAACAATTCGGGGAACAATAACAGAGGCCGATACCAACGAAGGGCTGCCGGGCGCCAGCGTCTATCTTTCTGATAATCCCCAGGTGGGCACGACAACAAACGCCAATGGGGCTTTCCAACTTCAAATTCCTGCCAACACATCTTCATCGGTGCTTGTGGTATCCTTTACAGGATACACAACGCAAAGAGTGCCCTTAGAAAACACAAAAGAGAACTATACCATCGTTTTGAGTGAAGATGTAAATCTGTTGAACGAGGTGATGGTAATTTCAGGCACTTTAAAGGAAGTATCAAAATCAGATAGCCCTGTACCGATAGAGGTATACACACCTACCTTTTTTATGAAAAACCCGGCACCCAGTTTATTTGAATCGCTTACCAATGTCAATGGAGTTCGCCCCCAACTGAATTGCAACGTTTGTAACACAGGAGATATCCACATTAACGGATTAGAAGGCCCTTATACCATGATCTTAATCGATGGAATGCCCATTGTAAGCGGACTCTCAACGGTTTATGGACTAACGGGAATTCCAAGTTCATTGATAGACCGGGTGGAGATTGTAAAGGGACCCGCCTCAACCCTATATGGTTCAGAAGCCGTAGGTGGTTTGGTGAATGTGATTACAAAGAGACCCAACACAGCAGATAATATTTCTTTCGACCAATTTGCTACCTCCTGGGGTGAGTTCAATACAGACATCGGACTTAGGTACAACCTTGGCGCAAAGGCACAATCACTTACAGGCATCAATTATTTTAACTATCAAAACCCAATGGATAACAATGATGATGGGTTCACTGATATTACGCTTGCTAACCGAATTTCTTTATTCAATAAAATAAATTTTGTAAGAAAAGACCATCGTCTCTTTACATTGGCCGGCCGGCTTAACTATGAAGACCGGTGGGGTGGTGATATGCGTTGGACGCGTACCTTCCGTGGCGGTGACAGCATCTACGGGGAAAGCATCTATACCAAACGGTGGGAAGTGTTAGGCGCTTATGAGCTACCCGTTAAAGAAAAGATAGTGTTTCGATTTTCAGCGAATGGTCACAATCACAATTCATTCTACGGAAACACCTCTTACAATGCTGACCAAAATATAAGCTTTGGTCAATTGACGTGGAACAAGGTATTGGGTGCGCATGATCTGTTAGTGGGCGGGGCTTTGCGTTATACCTGGTATGATGATAATACTCCGGCTACAGCATCCATTGGTGGTGGTACAAATAACCCTTCAGCGGTTTGGTTACCCGGAGGTTTTATACAAGACGAAATTACCATCAGCAAACAGAGCAAAGTACTGTTAGGCGCGCGTTACGATTACAATTCTATTCATGGGAACATCTTTACGCCACGTTTAAATTATAAATGGACATCAAAGAATAAAAAGGATATTTTGCGCCTGAGTGCTGGTAACGGATACCGTGTAGCCAATGTATTTACCGAAGACCATGCCGCCCTAACGGGTGCACGCGATGTGGTGTTTCTCGAAGACTTAAAGCCTGAAACTTCCTGGAATACCAATATCAACTATGTAAAGAAAATAGTCATCAGTGGTGGATTCATTGGCTTTGACGCGACTGCCTTCTACACTTATTTTGATAACAAAATCATTCCTGATTACCTAACCAACGATAACCAGATCATCTATACCAACCTGAACGGACATGCGGTTTCGGAAGGCGTATCATTAAATATTGATTTTAACTTTACCAATGGACTGAAGATCATAGCAGGAGGTACACGCATGAATGTATTTACGGTTGAAAATGATGAAAATGGTATTGAAATAAAATCACAACAATTGCTTACGGAAAAATATGCCGCAGTATGGTCTATCTCTTACCCCATTACAAAAAATTTGGTAGTGGACTATACCGGAAACTTATACGGCCCAATGCGGCTACCTGTATTGGGTAAACTGGATCCCCGCCCCGATACCTCCCCAGTGTGGAGCATCCAAAATATTCAATTGACCCAACAACTAAATGACAGATGGTCAATTTATGGAGGTGTTAAAAATTTACTGAATTACACACCCCCCAGCAATAGCATTGCCCGCTCCAGAGATCCATTTGACAAAGAGGTATCGTTTGATGCAAATGGGAATGCACTGCCCACGCCTAATAATCCCTACGCACTTACTTTCGACCCCAATTATGTCTTTGCACCTAATCAGGGTATTAGAGTGTTTGCCGGGGTAAGATATAGTTTCATTAAGTAAGATAATGATAGAATGCTTAATTCCCAGTTACTATAATAGTAGCTGCTTTTCATGATCATGAAGATAAAAACCGTAGGTAAAGGGTAGTTTATACTCAACCCTTACTTTTTTGACTGCTGTACTTAGAGGTATCCAGTAGTATGTAATTTCTTTTGTTTTCTTCTCAACTCATCCTTTGATAATTGAATTTTTCGTTTCTTTATCGATCGTTATTGATCAATAAAGAAATGAGAAGACAATTTATAATTACATCAGTAATCCTGATTGCAGGATTGATTGTGATTTCACTATTCTGGACTCCTATTCTGTGGACATTCATTGTAATAGGTCCCTTATCCGTTATAGCCCTGAATGATATGCTTCAAAGAAAGCAAACGATCAGGAGAAATTTCCCTTTGATAGGTAATCTTAGGTATTTATTTGAAAGCATAAGGCCGGAGATCAGCCAGTACTTTATAGAGACCAATTCAAATGGAGTGCCCTTTAGTCGGCAGCATCGTTCCCTCGTCTATCAGAGGGCCAAAAATGAACTCTCCACTCAACCTTTTGGCACGCAAAATAATATGTATGAGGTGGGATTTGAATGGGTAAATCATTCTCTAAGTCCCACTACAGTAAACCCTGAAAAACTAAGGGTTACCATTGGTGGGCCGGATTGCAAGCAGCCCTATAATGCCAGTATTCTCAATATCTCCGCCATGAGTTATGGGTCGTTAAGCAAGAACGCAATACAAGCATTAAATAAAGGCGCCAAGCTGGGAGGCTTTGCACACAATACAGGTGAAGGAGGACTTACGGAATATCATTTAATGCATGGTGGTGATGTTATCTGGCAAATAGGGACGGGGTATTTTGGTGCACGCACACATGATGGAGATTTCGATCCTGATCTCTTTCAGAAAAAGGCAAGTCAGAAAAATGTGAAGATGATAGAGATAAAACTGTCTCAGGGAGCCAAACCTGGTCATGGGGGCATCCTTCCTGCTGAGAAAGTAAGTGAGGAGATCTCTAAAATTCGTAACGTGCCAATGGGAAAAGATGTATTATCTCCACCGGGGCACTCCGCGTTTACCACCCCTATGGAAATGATGGATTTTATTAAAAAGCTGAGAGATCTTTCGGGTGGTAAGCCTATTGGTATCAAGTTATGCATTGGAAAAAGAAGGGAGTTTATCTCTATATGCAAGGCCATGGTGGAGTCTGGGATACAACCCGATTATGTAGATATCGATGGTAGCGAAGGGGGTACCGGAGCGGCACCCATTGAGTTTTCGGATAGGATTGGAACACCATTGGTAGAAGCACTTTCATTTGCACATAACGCGCTGGTGGGTTACGGGCTTAGGGATAAGGTAAAGGTGTTGTGCAGCGGAAAAATTATTAGTGCTTTTGATGTGATAAAGAATTTAGCCATAGGTGCCGATGTGTGTTATTCGGCCAGAGGTATGATGATGGCCATTGGTTGTATTCAGGCATTGGTTTGCAATACAAATAAATGTCCTACGGGAGTGGCCACACAAAACCCACAGTTGGTTGCCGGGCTTGACGTAGAATATAAGGCCATACGCACAGCCTCTTTTCATAAAGAAACCGTTCATAGTGTTGCTGAAATGTTGGGTTCTATGGGCTTGCATTCCACCACAGAACTCAGACCATGGCATAGGATGCGCAGAACAGACTTTACCGAAATAAAACATTATGGTGAGATATACCCACAACTCAAGCCGGGAGATCTGTTGAAAGAGGAAATCCCCAAAGGATGGGAGCGAGCCGTTTTAGCCGCCTCACCCTATACCTATAAAAACATTGATACAGGGTCTTAAATGTGAGCATAATCACTTAAGCACATAGGCATATTTTGTTTTACCGTCTTGCTGGCCTTGCTGTCCTGAGTTGCAAACTCAGGACACAATTACTACAAATCCTTTTTGTTATAATTGCAACATGTCTGAAGGAGGCTACAAAATAAGAAATAGAGAAGGAATTCATTTTATAACATTTGCGGTAGTTGAATGGGTTGACGTATTCACTCGGAAAAAATATAGAGACATACTGATTGAAAGTTTGAAACATTGTCAGCAGGAAAGAGGACTTTTGATTTATAGTTGGTGTGTGATGAGTAACCATGTTCATTTAATCGTTTCCGCCAGGAATAATGACACAAGTGAAATACTAAGAGATTTTAAGAAGTTTACTTCAAAAGAAATAATAAAAGCTATTTCTGACTATGCTGGTGAAAGTCGAAGAGAATGGATGCTTGCAATATTCAGGAATGCCGGAGAACAAAATAGCCGAAATAAGACATATCAATTTTGGAGGCAGGAAAACCATCCTAAAGAATTATTTGGGCCAGAGTTCACCTACCAAAAGTTAGAGTATATCCATAATAATCCCGTTGAAGCTGGAGTGGTTGAAAAAGCAGAAGAGTATTTATATAGCAGTGCAAGAGATTATTATGAGGGCAAACGTGTTGGTTTGTTAGAAATTGAGTTTTTAGATTTTTAAAGTTTTAGTTGCGTCCTGAGTTGCAAACTCAGGACAGCGTGATTTTTAACACAGAATCTCTGCGGTTAAGCATTTGCCATAAAAGCCACAGTTTATTGAACAGACTCTCAAGTTCGTATTCCACACACACCCCTTCAGGGCATTATGTACAACACAAAAGCAAAGCCAACCACCGGTAAATACATTCTACTTACTGCAATTGCAAAACAACTCACCCCGTCAGGTCATTGTACTTACCGCAAGTGCACAACCAACCACCCCAAGGGTGC
>ERZ761609.196-NODE-196-length-82763-cov-50.594562_pt1 | contig 82763 bp, 66 predicted proteins | sample MGYA00511163_ERZ761609 | MGnify/ENA primary metagenome ERZ761609 (study PRJEB28899, sample SAMN02445070) | bioreactor sludge metagenome | biome: EBPR sludge | place: Australia: Brisbane, Thorneside Wastewater Treatment Plant | collected 2011-12-16 ...
CCAGGTGGGGCCAAATCAGGCCATCAAATGGGGCCAGACCGGGCTGGCGGAATCAAAGGATTTCCGGGCGCGCCCTGGTGCGGGCTGGATACCGCCTTTGGCTTGACCGCTGGCCCGAGGAGCGAGGCATCCGACTACCGCTCGGGCAAATCGCCGAAGTGACGGCGGTGCAGTACTACCCGCTTGCCGGTGAGCCGGTGGAGCTTGGTGGGCAGGTTTACCAGGTGGTGACGGGGGACCGTGGCGGCGTCTTCCTCTACCCTGGCGAGAATTGGCCGGCGGCCGTGCTCCGGCCGGCGCGCGGGATCTCGGTTGACTTCACGGCAGGATGGGCCGCGCGTGGGGATGTGCCGAAGGTTCTGCGCCAAGCGGCGCTCCTGTTGGTTTCGAAGCTGTACGACGGCTTCGACGCTGGCGATGAGGGGGCGCGGATTGACCAGGCGGTGCGGGCGCTGGTGGTGAACCTGTACCCGGTGGGGGGCTTGTCATGATCCGAAAGATTCTGAACTGGCTTGGGGTCCGCAAGGAACAATCGGGCCTGGCGGAACCGGCGGCGTGGTTTAAGGATGCTCTGGGTCTTCAGGAGACCTGGGCCGGGGTGACGGTGACGCCGGAATCGTCGCTACGGATCGCGGCGGTGGCGGCGTGCACCAGGCTCTACGCTGAGTCAGTCGCTTCCCTGCCTCTGCACGTGTACGAGCGGACCGAGCGGGGCAAGCTGCGGGCTGATACGCACCCGCACTATGCGGTGCTGCACGATGCGCCGAACGACTACCAGACGAGCTTCACCTGGCGGGCGCAGTTGATGGCTCACGTGCTGCTGTGGGGCAATGCCTACAGTGTGATCGAGCGCGATTCCGCCGGCCGGGTGCGGGCGCTGTGGCCTCTGGCGCCGGAACGTGTGGTGATCCGGCGGGATGGTAGCGGCATCTACTACGAGCACTATGCCCCGGGCCGGGACATAGCCCGGTTTCGCTTTGAGGACGTGCTGCACGTGAAATGCTTCAGCCTGGACGGGGTGCAGGGTGTGAGTGTCATTTCAATGGCACGGCAGGGGATCGGCGAAGCCCACGTGATGGCGCGCCATTCCGCCACCACATTCAAGAATCAGGTTCGGCCTGGCCTGGTGATGAAGTCTTCGGAGTGGCTCGATATCGACACGGTGCTGAAGTGGAAGGATTGGATTCAGAAGCAAGGCGAAGCCTACAACGCGGGCAAGACGATTGCACTTCCGGCAGGGATTGACCTGGACAAGATTCAGGTGTCGAATGAGGATGCGCAATTCCTTCAGTCGAGGCAATTCTCGATTCAGGAGATCGCCCGGTGGTTCCGGGTTCCCGCGCACCTGATCGGTGATCCGACACGCCTGGCCTATTCTTCAGCCGAGCAGGAAATGATCTCCTTCCAGCAACACACGCTCCGGCCGGTGCTGGTCAACATCGAATCGGAGATCAACTTCAAGCTGTTTCCCGAGCGCACCCGCTACTTTGCCGAGTTCGATGCGAACGGGCTGTCCAGGGGCGACCAGGCGGCGCGGTACGAGGCCTATTCCAAGGGCCTGAACGCCGGGTTCCTGGTGGTGAATGATGTCCGGCGCTGGGAGAATCTGCCGGAGTTGGAAGGCGGCGATGTGCCGCTGCGTCCGGCGAATATGCTACCTCAAGGGGGTTCCGACGATGCAACACGAGACTGACCTGGTGCTCAAGGGTGATCTAACGGAAGAGGGCGAATTCGAGGGCCTGGCGGCCGTCTATGGCAACGTGGACAGCCAGCGGGACCAGATCGAGCCGGGGGCCTTCGCTGCTGACTCCGGCCGCGAGATTCCGCTCTGCTGGTCGCACAAGCGGGATGTGGTTGTGGGTGTCGGCAAGCTGGAAGACTCACCCGAGGGCCTGAAGATCCGCGGGCGGCTGCTGCTGGATACGGTGGATGGCCGCGAGATGTACTCCAGGATGAAGGCGGGCGCGGTGAAGGGCCTCTCTGTCGGTTTCAAGATCCTGGAGGATGTGAAGCGGGGCGCAATTCGGTTGATCAAGGCGGGCCGGATTGCCGAGGTTTCGCTCACTGCCTTCCCTGCGAATCCGGCGGCGCTGGTGACGGCGGTGAAGGAAGGCGAGCGGCCGCTCAGTGGGTTGCTCCGGTTCCTGGAATAGGACTGACGCAAAACACCGATTATGTTTTGCGACCTGCTAGTTTTCTCGCACTTCTCTGCTACACTTTTGCTACACTCCGGTGCGGACGGGGTAAAAAACAGGGGTTTTTTGGGCATCCGCTAAACGTAGAATCAATCACTTAGCACGTGGTGACACGTGGCAAAACGGCTTTACCGCCTTCGAATCCCGTTAGCGCTACCACCTCTCCACCCCCAGCCCCAGCAAAGCACAGAAGCTTTGAGTATGCCCTGCCGAAGCAGCGAGGGCACTGCAGGTCGCCGTTCGACCACTCGAATTGCGCCCGGGCCCATCCGGGCCGCCAAAGGCGTTCGGAGAGGGCGCATAAGCCATCCCCGGGGTCTCGAGGAGGGTTCTGGCTCGCTGGGAGTAAACACGGTGTCCTGAATGTGTACCTGTAAAGGCTTGTTCCCCTGTGGCTGCCCTCTCATGGTAAAGAGAAGACCACCCGCAACTAAGCGACACCGAAACCGAAGCCAAGTCCCACCTCACCGCCAGTCATTGGACACTGCGCAGAGCCACCGCCGTTTCCTGGTTCTTGGTGTTTAGCCCAACGGGCGGCAGATCATCCTACCGCAGCAGTTCACCCCTTCAACTGATCCCACTCCGCCCGCTTCTTCTCACGGTAGGCGAGGTTGCACAGTTGCGCGGCGCCGGCCGCATAGTGTCCGTCGAGGGCCGTTTCGAGGCTTGGTTTGTTGTCCACAACAGATTCCACAAACCGGGCGACGTGGGTGGGTCCACGCTGGACACGGACCTCTTCTTCGGGCTTTCGTTGGGTGCCGGGTTTGCCCTCGAACGATTTCAGGTAGGCGTCGCGGTGACGTTTGGGGAAGTTCAGCGAGCCGTACTGCTGGACTTCTGCGAAGACGGGTTCGGGAAACACGGTGAGGCGTCCTCCGTCGATCTGCAGCGCTCCTTGGTCGCCAACGATCCAAACGCCCCGACCGCGGTTGCCGGAGTTGCACAGATTCACATAGAGGTCCACGATGAAGCCCTCGGGGTATTCGAGCATCGAGTTCATCACGTCCGGCACATCGCGCCCGTCATTCCAGCGGAAGATGCCACCCATTGAAACGGCGGCAGCCGGATGCTTCACGTTCAGGATCTCGTGCAGCGTTGTGAACTGATGGACAAAGAGGTCCGTCGCCACGCCGCCTGAAAACTCCCACCAGCAGCGCCAGCGGAAGAACGTCTCAGCGCGGAATGGCCGCGTGGGCCGCGAACCCAGAAATCTCTGCCAGTCGATCGTCTGCGGTGAAGCGTCCGGCGGCACGGGATACACCCATGCACCCTCTGCATTGTTCCGGTGTTCGCTCAGCCGCACCATGTTCAGCTTGCCCAACTGCCCGGAGGCGACAATCTCTCGCGCCTTCGCCGTGATCGCCGAGGTCTTACCTTGGCTGCCCACTTGTAGCACCTGCTTCGGCCGTGCTGCAGAGGCGGCCACCATCCGTTCGCCTTCGGCGAACGTCCAGGAGATCGGCTTCTCGATATACACATGCTTGCCGGCATTGAGCGCATCGAGCACCATGCGCTCGTGCAGGTGGTCCGGCGTGGCGATGCACACGGCCTGCACCTCTTTGTTGTCGAGGATGGCGCGGTAGTCCTTCGCGGTCTGGATCGAGGGGCCAAGTTGCTCCTTGGCGCGTTCCAGACAGCCGTCGTAGAGGTCCGCCACGGCGATGCCCCGGACGCCGGGCACTTCGGTGAACTCGTCGATCAACTGTTTGCCTCGAATGCCCGAGCCGATGAAGCCTACGGTGAGACCGCGGCCATTGATGGTTTGCGCAGCGGCTTGGGAGGCGAGGCGGAACGTGACCGCGCCCGCTAGGAAAGAACGGCGGGAGGACGACATCATGACATTCAGGATACAGCGGGCGTGGGCCAGGGGAAATCCTCCGGCCAACCCTCCACCTCAAGCTCCAAAGGAACCGCCACGACATTCGCATGCGCTCCCGGCAGATTGAGCAGGTCCTTCTCGGTAGTGAGCAGAACCTCGGCACGCGCGGCCAGTTGATGAATTTCCGCATCCGTGTAGCGGTGGTGGTCTGGAAACACCTCAAGAAACTCGAGCCGCACGCCGGCTGCTGCTAGGGCCACGCGAAACGATTCAGGCTGACCCAGCCCGCAAAACGCGCCCACACGACCGGGCGGCAACTGCGGCACGGCGCAGCGCATGCGCGCCAGCGCAACCTGCGCATGCCGGTTATGGCGCCGGATCTCGGCGACCAATGCGGGGTAGCACCGGCCCTCGCGCGTGCGGGTTAACACAATCAGGTCGGCGCGCACCAGCGCTGAAAATGGCTCGCGCAAGCGTCCTAGAGGAAACACGCCGCCGCGAAAGGGGTCCAGCGCGTCGATCAGCACGATGTCAAACTCCCTTCGCATCCGCCAATGCTGGAAGCCGTCGTCGAGAAATAAGATGCCCGGTGCGCACCGCGCGGCCAGAGCCGTGAAGGCCTCCAATCGCCGTGCCGCGACGCCCACGGCCGCCACGGCATCGCGCAGGATCAGTTGCGCCTCCTCGCCTGTGGAAGCGACCGGCGCTCGGTCGCCGGGCAGAAGCGCCACGGGCCGTTGCTCCTCGCGCCGGTAGCCGCGCATCAGCACGGCAGGCACAATTCCCCGCGCCGCCGCCTGGCGGCACAGCCATATGACCAGCGGCGTCTTGCCGCTTCCTCCCATGGCCAGGTTGCCCACTGAAATCACTGGCACCGGCGCGAAATCCAGCCGGAAGCTCTTCCAGGCGCGGTCGGCCGCCATGGCCAGACGCCACAACCCGGTGAGCGGCGCCAGCGCCCACCGCACCGGCCAGGCGTGGTGTGGTCGCGGCAGTGCCCGGTCGTATTGATCGACCAGGGCTGCCACGGCGCGCGCCGTCGCGCCTCGTTTCGCCTGCGCCCGTTCCAGCGCCCGTTGGCCCAACTCCCGACGAGCGCGATCGTTGCGCAGCAGCTGGTTAATCTCCTCTGCCAGCTCCCCACGGTGCGCAATCCGCAGGGCTCCGTGCGCCACAAAATCATCCGCGATCGCCTGGAAGTTTTGGTTGTGGGGGCCCGTGACAATGGCGCAGCCAAAGGCGGCGGGTTCGAGTACGTTATGCCCGCCCCTCGCCGCCACCGATCCGCCCACGAATACGACGTCCGCCACTGCGAACAGGGCGCTCAATTCGCCAATTGTGTCCACCAGCAGCACGCCCGGCCGGGCCAGCGGCCCCAGCGCCGTCCGACGCACAAATGGAATCCTCGTCGCGGCCAGCCGCGCCGCCGCCGCATCAAACCGATCCGGCCGCCGCGGCGCGAGGATCAACAACAGGCCCGGATGACGGGCGGCCAGCTTCCCGTAAACCTCGACGATCAGCTCGTCCTCATCCACATCGCCCACCTTCGCCGGCGGCATCGTGGAAGCGGCCAGCACCACGGGCGCCGCCGCGTGCTGTGCCAGGAACGCACTCAAGTCTGGCGCAATCCGCGCCTGAGTGGGATCAAAATCAAACTTCAGATTGCCGTTGTCGCGCGCTTGAGCCGCCCCCAGAGCCCGGTACCGCCGCTCGGCAATCTCATCCTGCGCCAGCAGCGCATGCGGCAATGCGAGCGGCGCACGGAAGAACCACCGTCCGCGCTCATACCTCGGCAGCGCCTTGTCCGAGATCCGGCCATTGATCACCACCAACCGCGCGCCGGTTCGCACCGCCTCTCGCCACAAGTTGGGCCAGATCTCGGTTTCCATCACGGCCACCACCGAAGGCTTCAGCGCGCGCAGTACCTTCCGGACTGCGAAGCAATAGTCGAGCGGAAGATAGAAGATGCCATCGGTGAGTCCGGCGAGTTTCTGCTCGGCCGTTGCGCGGCCGGCCAGAGTCGATACAGAGACGTAAATCGGCGCCTCCGGTAGCGATTCGCGCAAACGCCCCAGCAGCCCGATCGCGCTCATCGCTTCACCCACGCTCACCGCGTGCAGCCAAACCACTCCCGGCGCCGCACGCCGCAGCCGCCGCGGCAGAAAGCCGAACCGCTCGCCCAAGCAGTCCGCATAGCGCCGGTCGCGAGCCACACGCCACGCCAGGTAGCCAACCAACGCCGGCGCCCCCAGCCATTCGAGGGCGCGGTAAAGCCAGTATGCAATTCGATGGGACAAAGGCTGCTGCAAGGCGGTTCGCCTCCCAGCGTACCGCGGCCCGAACGCAGCGCAACCATTCCGAGCCCTGCGGCGTCCTCATAAAGGCGTTTACGCTGATTGGAGCATGATGCGAAAACTCCCACTGGTTCTGCTGGTCGCTTTCGCCGCCCTGGCGCAAAAAGACGGGCCTGTTTTCAAACCTCAGCCCGCCGCCAGCTATCCCTCCCACCAGAAAGTGGGTCCGGCACGCATCGCGGCCGTCAAGTTCGAATCCGACGCCGAGACCAAGCCCATCTTCGGCGGGAAGGTGAATCCGAACGAGTACGGCATTCTGCCGGTCCTGTTGGTCATCGAGAACGCGGGCGATGACACGCTCCTATTCGACCGGATGCAGGTGCTCTACCAGTTCGCCGGAGGACGCAATTCAGTAGAGCCCACTGACCCTAAAGAGTTGCCCTACCTTACCGGCGTCCGCCGTCCCCGCGAAGCCGGCGCTGGCGGCGGCATCCCCTCGCCCATCCCGTTGCCCCGCCGCCGCAATCCACTCACGGCCGTCGAATTCGACTCCCGCACCTGGGGCGCCAAGAGCCTGCTTAAGGGCGAACAGGCCCACGGCTTCCTCTATTTCCAGGTCCGTCACGCCCGCAATGCAATCCTCTACGTCAGCGGCATCCGCGAAGCCTCCACCGGCAAGGAACTCTTCTTCGCCGAAGTCCCAATCGACCCGGCTACTCCTGAATAGGCCTGTTCCCCTATTTGCGCGGCGCGGGCGGCAACTTCTTCACCGGTGCAGCCTTCCCACCTGTCCAACGTTCCACGGCGACCGCCTGAATCACCACCGGTTCCCGTGGCTTGTTGTCCAGATCGGCGGGAACCCGCGCAATCTTCGCTACGACTTCTTGCCCGTCCACCACCTGGCCGAAAATGCCGAATGTGCCCAACTTGTCCAAATGCTCCGCCGGCCCGTCGGTGATGAAGAACTGGCACGATGCCGTGCCCGGCCCGGAATGAGCCATGCTCAGCCGCCCCGGGCCATCAAACTTGTGAGCGGCGGGCTTCTCGTCGGGAATGTATGCTGTTTCTCCTTCGCCGGTTCCCAGCGGGTCGCCACCCTGGATCATAAAACCGGGTATCACCCGGTGGAAGATCGTGCCCGGATAGAGCGGCCGGGTGGTCGCCTTTTTCGTCTTAGGATCGGTCCAGCGGACGCCGCCCAGAGCCAGGCCCAGGAAATTCCGCACCGTCGCCGGCGCATCGTTCTCGTAAAGCCGCACTGTAATGTTACCCAGCGAGGTTTGAATCGTGGCGTACAGTCCATCAGCCCGCGGAGCCTGCGCCGCCAGCGGGACCACCATCAGAGCCACGGCAACCAGATCGCGCATCATATGGTGATTATCCCACCACGCCCCGCGTAGCCGGGAATTCATCCGCCTGTCAATCCGCCGTGACATGGGCCGCGTAAATTCAAGTTCAACATGGCCGCTCCCTCGGTCTTTACCGCCGCGTTGCGCTGCTTCGCCCCGGCTGGCATGCCTGCTCCCCTGGCCGGGGCGTTGGGGCGGATTCTGCACCTCGAACACCTCGATACACTCTACGCCTCAGTTCCTCCGCTCGCCTCGCCCGCAGCTTTCGCCCATCAGCTGTTGCGGCAGATTGAGCTCGAACTGCGCGTCGCCCCCGGCGATTTAAATCGAATCCCGCGCCGCGGCCCCACAGTCATCGTGGCCAATCACCCCTTCGGCCTCATTGAAGGCCTCGCCACGGTGACCCTGCTCGAACGGATTCGCCCTGACGTCAAGATCCTCGCCAATCACCTGCTGGGCGCCGTGCCCGAGCTTCGGGAAAGGCTCATCCTGATCGACCCCTTCGACGCCGCCGCGGCCCGCCACACGAACTCCCGCGGGCTTCGCGAGGCCCTCGCCTGGCTGAGCGCCGGAGGCCTTCTTGTGGTGTTTCCTGCTGGCGAAGTTGCCCACCTCAATTTGCGTCGCATCGGCATTCAGGATCCACCCTGGCACCCCACCGCCGTCCGCCTTCTCCAGCGCAGCGGAGCCACGGCTGTGCCCCTTTACTTCTCTGGCAAGAACAGCGCACTGTTCCAAGTCGCCGGCCTCGTGCATCCGCGTCTGCGCACCGCCTTGCTGCCGCATGAACTCTGGAACAAACGCGGTGTGCAAATCGAGGTCCGCATCGGCCATCCCATACCCGCTGCACGACTGTCCCCCGATGCCACCCGAGCCACCGACGCGCTCCGCCGCCGTGTCGAATGGCTTGGCCGTAGAATTGCCCCAACCCTACGCTTCCGTCATCTTGAACCCATCGCCGTCCCCACCCCCACGGAGTGGGTCGCAGCCGAAATCGACGCCCTCCCTCCCACAGCGCGCCTTGCGGCACAGGGCGGTTACGAAGTCTGGCAAGTGGAGGCCGCCCAGGCCCCGCTTGCGATCCGTGAAATCGGCCGTCTCCGCGAAACCGTCTTTCGCGCCGCAGGCGAAGGTACCGGCCGCGCTCTCGATCTCGACTCGTTCGACCAGCACTACATCCACCTCGTGCTCTGGCGCCGCGACGAGCGCCGCATCGCTGGCGCTTACCGACTCGCTCCCACCGATCTGCCCGACCGCCAACTCTACACCCGCACCCTCTTCCGATTCAGTCCCCGCTTCTGGGACCACCTCGGTCCAGCCCTCGAACTCGGCCGCTCCTTCATCCGCCTGGAGGACCAACGCAGCTTCCAGGCCCTCTACCTGCTCTGGCGCGCGATCGGCGAATACATCGTCCGCCACCCCCAATACCTAACCTTGTTAGGCCCCGTCAGCATCAGCAACCACTATCAGCCCGCCTCGCGCGCCCTGCTCGCACGCTGGCTCTCCCGCCAGGCTAGCGACCCCTCGCTCGCCGCGCTTGTCCGTCCACGGCGGCCCTATTTGGCGCCCAAACAATCGCTACGTCTGCCGGCCATCCAGGATTTCGACGAGCTCGACTCCTGGCTCCGCGACCTCGAACCTGACGGCAAGGGCGTCCCCGTCCTGCTTCGGCATTACCTTCGCATGGGTGGGCGCATCGCCAGTCTCCATGTGGACCGCGCCTTCAGTGAGACTCTCGATGCCCTCATCGTCGTTGACCTCCGGCAAGCGGATCGACGGGCCTTGGCCAAGTACTTCGGACCTGAACGCGCCGACCGAATCCTCACACCCGCCCATCAGCGGTAGTACAGCGCATACGGACGCCACCGGGCGTCCTCCTCCGGCTTTTCGCATGGCCCGCAAACTTCCCGGTAATCCGTATGTGCCTGCCGCACCACCCGCGGCAGCACCACCGCATCATCCGGCAGGTGATAGGACTCCAGCAGCAGCACCGGCCGGTCCCGCGTCAGCGTTCCAAGCCCGCCCCGCAGAGCGTGGCGCTCCGCACCTTCGATATCCATCTTGATGTAGTCCACCTTCTCGATGCCCAACTCCCGCACGAGCGTGTCGATCGTTGTCGCCGGCACCTCCACCTGCCGGTTGCCGGAATCCAAGACCGCGCTTCCCTTCCCCGAGTTGGCGTCGGAGATTGTGAACTTCAGCATCTTCTCCTCGCTCCAGACTGCCTTGGGCACCAGCACCACACGCTCCTCAGCAATCTCCCGCGCGAAGTTACGTCGCAGGCATTCCAGATTTGTCGCATCCGGCTCGATCGCCACCACGCGGCGCGCCCCACGCGCCAGCGCGTCCGCCGTAAACGTGCCCACGTGCGCGCCGCAGTCGATCACGGTGTCACCCTGCTGTACAGCCTCCGCGGGATTCATCCTGCCCATCCAGACATGTTCGGCGATGAGATAGGGGATGAGCGCCAGACCCTCCATCTGGTCGCCCGCCTCCCTCACCCAGAAACTTGTCCCGCCCGCCGCCACCCGCACGATCCCTGCCCCGGCGTCGCGCTCCACCACCTGCGCGCCCCGACCCACCTCATCCCGCAGCCGAAGAAACTCCCCATAACGCGCAGGCGCCCGCAGCACCTTCGCCACCGAACACGGCGCCTCGGTTTGAAACAGCCCATGGTAGAGCAACACGCCATAGTACTGCGCGCCCTGCACCACCGGCAGCATTGAAAGCCCCAGCGCCGCCGCCAGCAGCAGGCGCGCCGCGTAAGGAACCCGCCGATTGAACCGATCGAGAAGAGAGCGCTCGCTCATACCCCAACCATCGGCGGACGCCTCGCGCCCCTTTAGAGACGGTTAATCAAACTCGCTACATACCCACCGCCGAAGCCGTTGTCGATATTGACTACCGACACGTTTGAGGCGCAGGAATTGAGCATTCCCAGCAACGCCGCCAGTCCATTGAAACTCGCGCCATAGCCCACGCTAGTCGGCACGGCAATCACCGGGCAAGCCACCAAACCGCCCACCGCGCTCGGCAGCGCGCCCTCCATGCCCGCGCACACCACGCACACCCGCGCCTCCCGGATCACATCCATGTTGCCGAAAAGCCGGTGGATGCCCGCCACGCCCACGTCCACTACCTGCCGCACGTCGTTGCCCATGATCTCCGCCGTCACCGCCGCTTCCTCGGCCACTGGCAGATCGGTCGTCCCGGCGCAGATCACCGCCAGCAACCCTTTCCCGCGGGGCGTCCGGTCCCGCCACACGCGCAGCGCCCCCGAGCGCGGAAAATAGTCCGCTTCCGGAAATTGCGCCCGTAACGCCTCGTGCGCCTCCGGCGTGACGCGCGTCGCCAGCAGATTTGCCGATCGTTCCAGCAACCGCCCGGCGATCCCAGCGATCTCCTCGGGGGTCTTCCCCTTCCCAAAGATCACCTCCGGCATGCCCACGCGGATCGCCCGATGGTGGTCGATGTTCGCGTAGCCAATGTTCTCAAAAGGCATGTGCCGCAGCCGCTCCAGCGCAGTGTCGATCTCCACGGCGCCCGCGCGTACTTGTTCAAGCAGGTTTTTCAGTTGGTCTCGGTCCATGAGATGTTCAGAACTCCAGCGTCATGCCGGGCTTCAGGTTGCGCTTCTTCGCCACTCCGCCCGCCAGTTCCAGGATGTACTGCGCCTTAAACGCCCCACCGTAAGTTGGACACGCGCCCTGCGGTCCCGGACACGGCGGACATTCATGCACGATCTGCACAATCTTCCGGTCCCTGTCCAGCCAGATCATGTCCAGCGGGATCTTTACCTCGTACATCCAGAACCGGTAGAAGCCCTCCTCGGCGTGGACAAAGAGCATGCCATGATCCTCGGCCAGCGAGTCGCGGAATTTCATGCCCTTCATCAGGTCGTCCGGGCGCGTCATCAGTTCCGCCCGGATCTGCGCTCCACCAGGCAGCCGGATCGTCTTGAAATTCAAGTCTGACGCAGTCCGTGGCCGCTCGCCGGAACATCCGGCCAGCATCAGACACACAATCAGCCCCCAGAGGCGCAGCGCAGGCATCACATAAAATGGTAGCTGGGATCTCGTCTTCCATGCAGACGCTCACTCAAAGTGCCGGGCCCGCGCCCGGCCTCTGGCGCAATTTTGTCCTCACTCTCGAAATGATCAAATTCGAGCACTCCATTTTTGCGCTTCCTTTTGCGCTCACTGGCGCCCTGCTCGCCTGGCGTTCGCTCGGCTTCCCCGTCGCGGGGATGGCCTGGCGTCTGGCGTGGATTCTTGTGGCCATGGTGGCCGCCCGCTCCGCAGCCATGGCTTTCAACCGTGTCCTCGACGCCTCTATCGACGCCCGCAATCCCCGCACCCGGTCACGCCACATCCCCGCCGGCCTGCTCTCGCGGCGTTTCGCCTGGGGCTTCACCGTCGCCGCCGCCGTGCTGCTCGTTCTCGCGGCGGCCATGCTGAATCCCCTCTGCCTCGCGCTTTCCCCGGTCGCCCTCGCCATCATTCTTTTCTATAGCTGGACCAAACGATTCACCGCCGGCTCCCACATCGTCCTCGGTCTTTCGCTGGGGATCGCCCCCGCCGCCGCTTGGATTGCCGTCACCGGCGCGCTTGACCTGCGCATCCTCTGGCTGACCGCAGCTGTGCTGCTGTGGACTGCCGGTTTCGACATCATCTACTCCTGCCAGGATGTCGATTTCGACCGCTCGGCCGGACTCCACAGCGTGCCCGCCCGCTTTGGCCTCGCACGCGCCCTTCTGCTCGCTCGCCTCTGCCACGCCCTTATGGTCGTCTGCCTGGCCATCCTCGCCAGCCAGTTCGATCTCGGCCTTGCCGCCGCTGCCGGCATTGGTATCGTGGCCGGCCTGCTTGTGTACGAACACCGTTTAGTCCGCCCCAGCGACCTTTCACGCGTCGATGCCGCCTTTTTCACCCTGAACGGTTGGGTGAGTGTGCTATTTTTCGGATTCTGGACCCTGGACGTCCTCCTGGGGAGGTAAACCTGAGCAATGCAGTTGACGCCCATCTTTGAAGATCCGCGCCTCGAACCTATCCACCAGAGGGTCCTGGACGGCCAGCGCCTCTCCTTCGACGATGGACTCACGCTCTACCGCACCCCCGACCTGCTCGGTCTGGGCTACCTTGCCAACCTCGTCCGCGAACGCCTCCACGGCAACGTCACCTACTTCAACGTCAACCGCCACATCAACCCCACCGACGTCTGCGTCGCCGCCTGCAAGCTCTGCGCCTTCGGCAAGAAGGCCCGCGACCCCAAAGCCTACACTATGTCGCTTGATGAGGTGTGGCATCGCGCTGGCGAAGGCTACACGGAGGCGGTCACCGAGTTCCACATCGTGGGCGGACTTCATCCCGAACTCGACATCGACTGGTATTGCGAGATGCTCCGCGGCCTCAAGCAGCGCTTCCCGATGGTCCACCTTAAAGCCTTCACTATGGTCGAAATCGCCTATTTCGCCAAGCGCTTCAAGACCCCCATCCCCGAGGTCCTCCGCCGCTTCCGCGAAGCCGGGCTCGACTCGATGCCGGGCGGTGGCGCCGAAATCTTCACCGAACGCGTCCGCCGCATCATCTGCGACCACAAGATCGACGGCTCGGAATGGCTCGACGTCGCCCGCATCGCCCACCAGATGGGCATCAAGTCCAACTGCACCATGCTTTACGGGCACATCGAGAACGAGGAGGATCGCGTGGACCACCTCGTCCGCCTGCGCGAGCTTCAGGACCAAACCTCCGGCTTCGTCACCTTCATCCCGCTCGCCTTCCATCCTGACAACACCCCGCTTGACCACGTCGCCCGCACCACCGGCTTCATGGATTTGAAAAACATTGCCGTCTCCCGGCTGATGCTCGACAACATCCCCCACATCAAGGCCTACTGGATCATGATGACGCCCAAAATCGCCCAGGTCGCCCAGCGCTTTGGCGCTGATGACATCGACGGCACCGTGGTCGAGGAGAAGATCTACCACGACGCCGGCGCTGAAACCAGCCAGGGGCTCCGTCGCAACGAACTACTCCGCCTCATCCGTGAGGCCGGGCGCGAACCGGTCGAGCGCGACACAGAATACAATCGCGTCGAGCGGAAGGAATCCGCTTTCGCCATCCTCGTCTGATTGTCAGTTCCGTGGCCCGGACAGGCCCTTCAGGCCGCCGACGATGCCAGAGTGCGCCGCTCGGGCGCAGGTTGGGCGAAGAGATAGAAGTTAAACAGCGGAACCGGCTCTCCCCGGCCCCAGCGTCCCACCTTCCACTCCGTGCGCAGATAACGGATGTCCGGGTCTTCGCTCAGATCCAGTAGAACCGTGTACACCCCGCAGTAGAACTTCTGTGGAAACACGGCCACCGGCTTCTCGCTCCAGGTTTCCCCATCGGCGGAGCCATACAGCGCGACATCCAGACTCTCCTGTTCAATCACCCGGGTAATGCCCAGGGTGAGGGAGACGGTCGAAGGCCGATCCGGTCCAAGATCAGCCACAGGTCCTGAGCCATTGGCCCGGACTAATTGCTCTTCCAGCAGAAAAGTGGGCAACATTCAGAGGGTCTCCTGGTGCGGATACTCCGGTCGCTTCACCCGCGTGGCAGACGGCGCAACCGGTCCCCCGCTTCTTTAAGAGTCTCATATCTTTTGCAAAAACAAAAGCGAATCATTTGTGACCCACCTTCGCCAGCGGTGTAGAAACTCGAGCCCGGCACCGCCGCAACTCCCAATTCCTCAATCAGATAGCGACAGAAATCCAGATCCCGCCCGAACTGGGGGTTTTTCAATTGACAAATGATGTAATAGGCCCCCCGCGGCGTCAGCGCTGATAATCCGCTTTCATGAAGAATTCCTAACAAATAGTCGCGACGTTTCAGATAATGCTCCGCGATTTCGGCATAGTAGGTGTCCGGCATTCCCAACGCCACCACCCCGGCGTGCTGCAATGGCGCTGCCGCGCCCACCGTCAAGAAATCATGTACCTTCCGAATCGCACCGCTCAGCGCCGGCGGCGCGATCACCCACCCCACCCGCCAGCCCGTCACCGAGTACGTCTTGCTCATCGAGTTGACCAGGATCGTGCATTCGCGCATCCCTGGGATGGTCAGCATGGGGATGTGCCGGCGTCCATCGTAGATGATGTGCTCATAGATCTCATCGGTAATGCACAGCGCATTCCACTGCTGGCACAAGCTCGCGATCAGCTCCAATTCCTCGCGCGTAAACACCTTGCCCGTCGGATTATGCGGCGTATTCACGATAATCGCCCGGGTTTTGTCGTTAAAAGCCCGCCGCAGCTCATCCGGATCAAATGCCCAGTCCGGCGGCTCCAGTCGCACGTTCCGCCGCGCAGCCCCTGCCAGATGTGCGTCCGGGCCATAATTCTCATACCAAGGTTCGAAGGTGATGATCTCCGCGCCCGGGTCGGCCACGCCCATCAGCGAGGCGATCATCCCCTCGGTGGACCCGCACACCACCGTGATCTCGCGGTCGGGATCGAGCTCCACCCCGTAGTGCCGCGCGTACTTCCGGGCGATGGCCTCCCGCAGCGGAGGCGCGCCCCAGGTCACCGCGTACTGATTCACGTCGTCGCGGATCGCCTGGCAGGCGGCTTCCTTGATCACCTCCGGGGCCGGGAAATCAGGGAATCCCTGCGCCAGGTTCACCGCGCCGTGCCGCAGCGCCAGCCGCGTCATCTCGCGGATCACCGATTCGGTAAAGGGCTCAACCCGCCGGGCAGGAGTCAACGGCATCGCGGATACCAGCATAATCGACGCCCGCGCGGCGGCGCTCCGCTATACTGCGAATGAAGGGGTAAACCCATGAGCGACCGCGAGCGCCTGCACGAAATCATCGACCATTTGCACCCCGCCCAGGTGAGCGCCCTGCTCACGCTGCTGGAACCGGGCGACGCCGTTGAGGACCCGGTTGCCGCTGCCTTCGCGAACACCCCGGAGGAAGAGGAAACCGGCAAGGAAACCATCGCCGAGGTTCTCGCGGCCCAGGCGGAGCCTGGTCCCTGGATCACGCACGATGGGCTCAAGCACCGGCATGGCTTGGAGTAGTCTCTCCAGTGTCTGAGCTGCTTCTTTGCAGCAAGCGCCTCGATCGTGCGCTTGGACGGATGGCCAAGGGCGATGTGGCGCGCGTGTATCCCGCTATCCAACGACTCGCCTCCACCGGGGATGGCGATCGCAAGGCGCTCAAGGGTCCACTTCAAGGTTGCCACTGGCTCCGGGGGGGCAAATGGCGGATGATTCTCCGCATGAGGGACAAAGCGACCATCGAAGTCCTCACCATCGGCAATCGCGGCAAGGCCTATTAACCCCGTAGCGCCGGATCTGCCCCCAACGTCCCCACCAACTCCCGGTCGTATCCCTGCGCCGTCACCTTCATCAGCCGCGCCCGCGCCCGCGCCAGCCGCTCCGCCACGGGGAAGCCCGCCGCCGCCGGACCGTTCGCCTTCTGGAACGCCTCCAGGTTCGCCACATGCCGGCGCCACAGCGCGATATCCTGTTGCTGCTGCGCCCGCAGACGCGCCGCATACCAGTGGCTCTTCAACAGCGCCTCGCGCGTGAACATCGACCGTACCGCCGGGTGCCGTTCGTCCTTGCCCTCCCAGTGGCCATAGGCCATGATGTGCAGCAGCGCCCGCAGCGGCGGACACGCCATCTCCACGCTGCCATCCTCGAAATACAGTTCCGCCACGCGCCGCTGCCCGTCCACAATCGCCTCCACGCCTTCCACGAAACTCCCGAGGTCCTGCGTCTCCGGCCTCAGGAATTCGTCGGTCAACACCTCCTGCGGACTCTCGAACAGCCGACCAAGGAAATGCTCCACGAACGCCGCCGTAATGCGGTACCCTAGCCGGCTCGCCCGCACCGTCCGGCCCTCGTACTCGAAATCCTCCACCGGCTCCAGATACCCGTTCTCAATTAAATGCGCCGGCTCCCGCTCATGCACGTAAATTCGGCACCACAGCTCTGGAATCAGCATCGAAATGTCATGGTCCACGCGGAACCGCGGACCAATAAAGCCCGCCGCCGTCGTGAACCCCGCATAGCCCGTCAGGATGTAGGACACCAGCGCGTTGTTCAGATCCACGATCGGCGGCAGGGCATTGAACGGCCCCTTCGTCAGCGCGCCCTCGCTCCCAAAGCCCGTCGTCGAGGGCGACTTGCCCGTCAGGCTGCAGATGAAGTCCATGAACAGTTCGGGCAATTCCTGGTAATGGATCGGATTATAGACCGCCAGCGGCGGCAGCCCGATCGCCGGGTCCGCCGGATTGCCCCGCCGCCCGGCCAGCACCGCGTGCACGGGGAAGTACAGCGGCGTCCCCGCCGGCGCCTCGCGGTCCAGCCGCGCGCACACCTCCACCAGATGTGCCGACCGCGGATCAGCCAGATCCGGCCGCGTCTGCAAGTAGCGGGGATTCTTCGTCGGCTTGCCGTCCACCAGCCGCGGATGCGCCGAAGACACCACGAACTCCGTCCGCGGTGCCGCCACATGCCCGGCGAGCAGCGCCTTCACCGGCTCGCTGAACTCATCAAACTCCACCACATGATCGACAATCGCCTTCGCCTGCTCCAGCCGCAGCGGCTCGAAGTTCGACAGAAAGCTGCCCTGCGCCGCGATATCGGCCTCCGCCTGCCGGTCAAAACCCCGGTAAATGGCGTCATCGGGCCGCTGAAACAGCTTGCTCTCACAGTTCTGAATCAGCTTCACGCTCGGGAACGAGTACTTCGGATCCAGCCCCGACAGCCACCCGCGCGGCACCACCGTCGTGGCCGTAATGTCGTCCTCGGTCTGCAATTTCACCGCCGGGTGGAAATCCGGCCGCAGCTTGAAGATCCGCCACGCCCCGCCAGGATCGAAGCCCACCCGCAGGTAGTTCGCCACCAGCTTGATGTTGTCGTACTTCAGCTCATGCCCCAGATATCCGTTCACCCGGTCCACCGTGAAGTGCGAACGCCAGTCCTCGCCCCACTCCGGGCGGTAGTAGCGCTTCACCGTGAACACAATCTGCCGGATCGTCTGCGGCAGCTTCCGCAGCCATTCGTTGTATTCCGGCGTGTAGTCCGCCGAAGGCGTCAGCAGCTTGATCACCGACCCCAGCGACCGCTCGGTGCTCAGAATCGGACGCCCCGCGCGGTGCTCCGGCAGCGGCTCGCGGTAGATGTCCGTGAAGTCCCGCGCCAGAATCGCCGCCACCTGCTCCATATCCGAGTGGTAATCGCGCACGAACACCGGCCCACGCAGCAGCGACGGCGCGATCGACTTCGAAATCTCCGACTTGCCCCCGCCCGACACCGTGCACGGCTTATGGCACACCGTCCCGTGCGCCACCGCGCCAATCAGCCGCCAGTTCGCCCCGCCCTGCTGCTTCTCCAGCCACACCCGGTAGCCCGACGGCAACACATACACCGTATCAGCGCCCAAGTTCAAATGATGATAACCGTCGCCGTGCGGCCAGCGCACATAGCCCCCGCGCACGCTGAACTCGCTGTTCTCGGGCACATACACCACGCTCGGAAACCGCCGGTCCACCGCATGGCCGCCCTCGCGCGGCTCGGCCAGATCGCCCAGCAGCGCCAGCGCCTCGGCGAACGATGTCTTCTTCAGCGATCGCGCATTCAGCGCGTGAAACTCCAGCCCGAGCACGTACGCCGGCGCGGCGAACGTCCCGCCCGCGTGCTCCTCCTCGGCCATCCCGCCCAGGTTGGCGCTGAAGCTGATCTGCGTCTTCACCTCCTTCTTGCAGTAGCCGAAGTAGTTGTCCGCGATCAGCGTTACCATCACGCCCCGGTGGTCGCGCGAAGTCACCTTGAAGGCCGAGCCCATATTGTACGGCTCGTCCTCTTCCTTCCAGCACATCCCGTCGGCGCGCTGCCGCTCGGTCGCCGCGTCGTAATGCGGCAGGCCCACGTCCTTCTTCTTCAGGTGGATCAGGTGCGGCGCCAGGATCACGCAGCCCGTGTGCCCCGTCCAGTGGTCGATATCCAGCGCGGCGTCGTTCTCCGGCAGGAACGGATCGCCGCCGTTGCCGAAGATCGACTCCACGAAGTCCAGGTTCGACACCAGCGACGCCGGCGCGAAGAACCGGATCTCCAATCGCTTCTCCGGGTCGCGCCCGTTCGCCGGGCTCACCAGCGGGCGCAGCAACAGCGACACCAGCAGCCGCGCCGGCGGCTCCTGCCCGGCCGTGTAGGGCGTCATCATCAGATCGTCCGGCGGCTCGAACGCCGCTTCCAGCAGCTTCGCGAACACCTCGATCGGCACCGCGCGCTTGTCCGCCGGAATCGGATACCCGCCCTCGGCCACATGGAACACGCCCTGCGTCGTCCGCCGGTCCTTCACCGGGTTGTGCAGCACCCCCTGCGCGATGCGGTACGACTTCACCAGCGGGCTGACGAACTCATCCGACGCCGCCGGCACAGACATCATCCGCGCCAGCCCCGGCCTGTCCAGCACGAACGTGCTCGACGGCAGCCGCGGCGCCGGTGAGGGCAGCACGGCATCCAGGTACTGCTGAATCCGCGCGTCCACCGGGCACAACCGCCCGGCCAGCAACTGGTCCTTCTGATGGAAATTCCTGAGCAGCGGCCCGGCAATTTCCAGGAACTCTGGATCTGCGGTGGTTTCGCACACCGGCGCGCCCAGCGCCGCTAGTTTCAAATTCAGATAGCGAGCCAGCGCTCGCTCGCTCGCGCCGGCCTCTCGGCGGTCCTGTGGCGTCGTACCGGTACGGGGGGACATTTCTCAATTTTCCCACACCAGTACCGAATCGCCGCCGCGCCCGGGCTAGAATAGCCAAGATACCAATGGAGTTGCAAAAGGCTGAAGTCACCGCTCTCCTCCACCGCTGGTCCGCCGGCGAACAGGCCGCGCTCGACCGCCTCGTCCCCATCGTTTACTCCGAACTCCGCCGACTCGCCGAAGCCTACCTCCGCCTCGAAGCGGGCCGCCATCTGCTCCAGCCCACCGCCCTCGTCCACGAACTCTACCTCAAGCTCGTCGATCAGGAGCGCGCCCAATGGCGCGACAGGGAACAGTTCTTCGGCATCGCCGCCAAAATGATGCGCCGCATCCTCGTTGATCACGCCCGCAAGGCCCTCGCCGGCAAACGCGGAGCCCGCGCTGAGCACCTCACCATCGACGAAGCCCTTGAACTCCCCGCCCCCAACCGCAGTCTCCTCGCCGTCGACGAAGCCCTCACCCGCTTCGCCGACATCGACCCCGAACGCGCCCGCATCGTCGAACTCCGCTACTTCGGCGGCCTCGAACTCCAGGAGATCGCAGACCTCCTCGAGGTCTCCCGCACAACCGTCAAACGCCACTGGACCGTCGCCCGCATGTGGCTACACCGCGAATTGGAGGACCAGTTCCGTGGACCCCGCACGCTGGAATGAAATCAGCCGGCTCGCCGCTGCCGCCGCCGATACCGGCGGTGCCGAACGCGAAGCCCTCCTCGCCGCCCACCCCGAACTCCGCGCCGAGGTCGAATCCCTGCTCACCTTTCTCGACGAAGGCTCCGGTCCTCTCGACGCCCCTCTTCCGCTCGCCGCTGAACCCGCTGACCCTGGCCGACGCATAGGCCCCTACGAGATCCTTCGCGAACTGGGCCGCGGCGGCATGGGTGTCGTCTATCTCGCCCGCCGCTCCGGCGCCGGCTTCGAACAGACCGTCGCCCTGAAGCTCGCACAGGCCGCATTCCAGTCCGAGTTCTTCCTCCGGCGCTTCCTCGACGAGCGCCAGATCCTCGCCCGCCTGGAACACCCCAACATCGCCCGCCTCCTCGATGGCGGCGTTACCACCGATGGCGCACCCTACCTCGTCATCCAGTACGTCGAAGGCGTGCCGCTCGACGCCTGGTGCCACTCGCGCGGCGCATCCCTGAACGAACGGCTCGCCCTCTTCCTCAAAATCTGCGCGGCCGTCGAATACGCCCACGAGCACCTCGTCGTTCACCGCGACCTAAAGCCCGCTAACATCCTCGTCACTCCCGCCGGCGAACCCATGCTGCTGGACTTCGGTACCGCCCGACTGATCGAGGACACCGCCCCCTCCGGGACCACCCGCACCGCCGCCCCCATGCTCACCCTCCGTTACGCCAGCCCCGAACAGGTGCGCGGCCTCGCCGGCGCCACCCGTAGCGACGTGTACTCCCTCGGCGTAATCCTCTACGAACTCCTCACCGGCTGCTGGCCCTACCCCCTCGGAAGCGACGGCCTGCCCGCGCAACTCCGCGCAATCGCCGAAGCCGACCCCATTACCCCAAGCCGCGCCCAAACCTCGCTGGCGCGCCGCCGTGAACTCCGCGGCGATCTTGACAGCATCCTCCTGAAGGCCCTCGACAAGGATCCGGCGCGGCGCTACGGCGCCGCCGCCCAGTTTGCGGACGACCTCCGCCGCGCCCTTCGACGCGAACCCGTCCTAGCCCGCCCGCTCACTTGGCGCTACCGCGCCGGGCGCTTCCTCCTCCGCCACCGCTGGGCCGCCACCGCCGCCGCCCTCGTGCTGTTGACCCTCTCCGGCGCCACCGCCTACAGCCTCCGCCAGGCCCGCATCGCCGACCGCGAACGCATCAAGGCCGAACAGGTCGCCATGTTCGTCGAACGCCTCATGGGCGCCTCCCGCTCCGGCCAGGTTTCCCCCCTCGCCCGCCGAGGCCGCGACCTGAAGGTCGTCGAACTCGTTGACGAAGCCGGCCGCACCGTCGGCGATGAGTTCAAGGACCGCCCCGAAGTCGAAGCCGGCCTCCGCTCCACCATCGCCAGCACCTACCTCGCCATGGGCCTGCGCGCCGAGGCCGCCCCCCACGTCGAGCAGGCCGTCCGCCTCGCCGAATCGGTCTACGGCCCCAACCACCCCGCCACCGCCCGCGCCTGGAATGCCCGCGGCCGCCTCCGCCTCGCCTCCGGCGAATATGAGGGAGCCGTGAACGACTTCCGTGCCGCCGCCCGCGTCCTCGAATCCGTCCGCAGCCCCGACCTGCCCTTCGCCCAGAGCCTCCTCGGGGAAGCGCTGTACCGCACCGCCGACCTCGCCGGAGCCCGCCAGCAGATCGAGGCTTCTCTCGCCGGCATGCGCCAACAGTTCGGCGAGAATCACGTCGCCACTTCTACCCTCATCAACAACCTTGCCGTGATCACCGACGACCTCGGTGACTTCGCCGCCTCCGAACGCTACTTCGGCGAAGCGGCCAACGTCCTCCGCGCCCAACCCGGACCGCCCGGCAACCTTGTCTACCCCCTCGTCGGACTCCAGCGCTTTCACCTCTTCCGCGGCGAATACGCTCAGGCCAAAGCGCTGTGCGAAGAGGCCCACCGCGTCACCCTCGCCGCCGGTGGCCCCAACCACCCCAACACCGCCGTGGCTCTCACCGTCCTCGCCCTCGTGAAAGCCCACCTCGGCGAATCCGACGCCGAACCGCTCGCCCGCCAGGCTGTCGCCATCCAGCGCGCCGCCTACCCCGCTGGCCACATCGAAATCTCCCGCGCCCTCACCTTCCTTGGCCGCGTCCTGCTCAAGACCGGCGACGCCCGTGGCGCCGAATCCGTCCTCCGCGAAGCCCTTGATATTGCCCGCAAGGTCTTCCCGAAACCCAATTGGCGCCCCGCCGAATCCCAGGCCTTCCTCGCCGCCGCCCTCGCCGCTCAGGGGCGCGCGGCCGAAGCCGCGCCCCTGTTCGATTCCGCCGCCGCCGAAATGGCCGAGGTCCTCCCCGCCACCCACCCCCGTCTCGCCGAACTGCGTAGCCTCCGCTAACGAAGTCCGATCACGAAGTTGAAGGCCAACCTATCGCCAAGGGTGTTCCAGGTCTGCGCAATCCCGCAACTCTGCCCCTTTTGGTTCAGTGACCGCAGGCCGGTGCTCGCGCCCAAAAGCTTCGGAATCACTCGCGCCGCGCCATCGGCATAAACAATGTAGTCGCCCTCCAGCGTTACCCCCGCGATCGTACCCTTGCTGTCCATCCCTATCGCCTGAAACGCGTTCGGAATCTGGATCTCCTGATAGCCGTTCCTGTCTCCCAGAAAAATGCGGTACCGAATGGGGTTCTGGGTGAAGTCGGGCGCCTGCAGCAGGATGTCGCCTCGGTCGTTGATGGCCACAAAATCGGAAAAGTCGAGCGGAGAAGGCGGTAGGGGTGTAAACGCGCCATTGCGGAACATCATCGGCGTGGAGGCGACCACCTGTCCGCCGCTGGAGCGCTCCACCGCATAGCCAACGATCGCCTCCTGGTTGTTCGCAGCTTGCGGGAAGAAGTAACTGGAGTTGCCCAGTTGGCTGACCGGGGGCTCGGGGAGCACCATGGGGATCCCGTTGCGCCAGATCACTCCGTTCCTGGATGTGGGTTGGCCCGCGACGAACGAGAAACCGATCGGGTCGCCCTTGCCGGTGATCCCGGTGATCAACATGCCGTCGGAGCCTGGCACGAGTTCCAGCAATTCGAATTCGCCCTTCTTCATCACATATCCGCGCTCCGCCAAATCTCCGGCGGCGAGACGATGGCCGGTCACGGTGCCATCGTCGCCGATATAGCAGAAAGCTGCAAAACTCTCGATCGCATCCGGAGCCCTGAACAGCGTCACCGGCTGATACTGCGCCGCGGCGGGCAGGGTAATGGCCAATACGGCCGTCGTGAAATTCAGTAGTCTCATCTGTATTGATCTGGATCGGGCATCTCCCCAATCCCCTCCTGATCCATTCCGCGCGGAAACCCGCGGCCATGGACCACCCTCCTCAGGTCAGCCGCGCCAGAATCTTCTGGATCGTCGTCCGGACGTCCCCCAGCCCAACCAGATTCGCCAGCAGCGGAATCGTGATGGCGATCGTTTTCGCCAGCGCCTTCTCCACCGCCGCTGCCGCCTGCCCTACCGTCACGTTCATCAATGCCACCGCACCCAACACCGCCGTCACCACGGCGTTCACCCCGCCCATCGCCTGAATTGGGTAAGGATGCTGGACCTGCACCGTCTGCACGGCGGACTTCACCGCCGTAAAGTTCTTCTTCGCCGGATGGATTGGTTGATTCAGATTCATCTCGCCTCCACCCGATTCCGCGCAAACCCACCCCCACTTGGACCACCGGCCGCCCAGCGCACCCCGCCTCTTTCCGCGACCCCACCAGGCGCGTGTATAAGCATGGCGGCCGCATCTTCCGCGCCCTCGCCCCCGAGGCCGTTCAGCAATTCCAGGCCCTTCGCGATTCCGGCCTGCTCGACCCTCTCACCCGCCGCGGTGCGCTGATCGACTCCACCCCAGTCTCCTCCCTCCCCTTCGAAGCCCCCGCCGCCCCCTGACGCAGGAAATCCTGCGATGGGAACTGCTGGAGCGGAACGAACTCACCGAGGCGATTGCTCAACACCGGGAGCAGGAAGGGACCGCGATCATCGAGTCGCTGGAAACCCCGGACGGACCAGACGTTCGGGCGATTGGAACTCTGCTCAGTGCGGGATTGACGTATCTGATCCTCCGTTCCAAAACGGCGGATGTCTACAACGGACTCCACCTGGACAGCGAGGAGGACTGGGCGCGAATCGAGCGCGCCGCCGGGTTTCTGGTGGAGGCTTCTTTCAATCAGCAGAGGGCCAAAGCGGACGAAACTTGAAATCAGGCGAGCAGGCGGCTCGGCTGATGGTTCTTTTCTCCTTTAACCTCGCGTACGGGAATGGTCTTGAACGCACGCCGGTGCGCTCGTCATTCTGCGTTAGGGGCCCCAGCAGATTCGCTAGCGCTTTCTTCACAGCCGTCGCCGCCTGCCCGCCTGCCCGCCTGCCCCACCGCCACGTTCATCAGTGCCACCGCACCCAACACTGCCGTCACCATGTGGAGTTCACCCTGCCCATCGCCTGGATGGAGTGGGGATGCCGCATATGCACCCCCTGCACTGTGGGCTGCACGGCCTCGTTATTCCTCTTCGCCGGATGCGCCGGTTTCCAGGTTCATCACGGCTCAACACGATACCGTGGAAACCCATCCGAACTTACGGAAGCCACCGCCGAAATCCTTGCTCCCCGTGCTGCTGTCATTTTTCGTAAGATCGAGCAGTTCATGCAGGTGTTGTGAATCATCAGCATTGCCGCCGCCAGCTTCCCCCCGGTGCCCGGGCCTACCTCGACCCCGGCGCTGTAACTGCTCAGATCCCCTTAGCCAGGAACCCCCCGTCCACGGGTAAGACGATGCCGGTGACAAATGTGGCCGAATCGCTGGCCAGATAGACCGCCGCGCCCATGAGTTCATCCACGTTCCCGACGCGTCCCATCGGCGTCCGTCCCAGGATGGGCCCGGAGCGCTCCGGCAGGTCGATTACATGTGCATTCAGCGGCGTCCGGAACACGCCCGGGGCAATCGCGTTCACGCGGATGTTGTGCTTCGCCCATTCGCAGGCCAGCGTCTTAGTCAGCATTCCGACGCCCGCCTTGGAACTTGCGTAGGCGGCTACTTCGTTGAAGCTCACGAACGTGGTCATCGAGCAGGTGTTGATGATGCAGCCGCCTTCCTGCTGGATCATCTGCCGCCCAAACACTTGGTTGGCGCGGAATGTGCCGTTCAGGTTGCATTCGATCACGCGCCCGAACTCCTCATCCGTCAAATCCACCGACGGCTTCTTCAGTAGCACTCCGGAGGTGACCACGAGCACATCCACGCGCCCAAAGGTGCGCACAGTTGCCGTGCAAAGCTCTTCCATGCTGGCGCGGTCCTGCACGTCGGAAGTGAGCCGGAGCGTCTTCCCTCCGGCCTCCTCGATCTCGTCCGCGATGGCATCGACTTTTTTCTGATCGCGCGAGGAGGCGATGACCGTGGCGCCGGCGGCGACGTAGCCCTGCGTGATCGCCTGGCCGATGCCGCTGGTTCCGCCTAACACCACGGCCACTTTGCCGCGCAGCGAGAACAGTTGCTCCAGAGTGAGTTGCATCTCTTTAGTCTAAAGTGAAGGAGGGGGCGGAGCGAGCGTCCCCGTCAGAAGGGAAAGGATTGCCATGAGATTCGTCACTTTCTGCGTGCCGGGCGCGCCCGCGCAGGTTGGGGTCATCACTCCGGAACAGCGCGTCTATTCGCTCCAGGCTGCTGGTTTCGAAGATATGCTGAGCGTCATTCGCGGCGGATGGAGCGCGCGGGCCGCAATCGATGCCTACCTGCGCGGCGCCAACCCGTCAGCCTCGATTGCGCTCGAAAGCGCCGTCCTCCTCGCCCCCATCCTTCGCCCAGGAAAACTGATTTGCGTAGGCCTCAACTACCGGGACCACGCCGAGGAGTCGAAGATGGAGATCCCCACCACCCCGACCATCTTCAGCAAGTTCTCCTCTTCCATCACTGGCCCGGGCGCGCCCATCATCCTGCCCCGAAATTCCCAGAAGCCCGACTATGAGGCCGAGTTTGCGGTGGTCATCGGCCAGGGCGGCCGCCATATTCCCAGCGAGTACTGGAAACGCCATGTCTATGGCTATATGTGCCTGAACGACGTCTCTGCCCGCGACTTCCAGATGGCCACCTCCCAGTGGCTGATGGGCAAGACCTTCGACACCTTCGCTCCCACCGGCCCCTGGCTCACCACCGCCGATGAGATCGAGGATCCGCACAACCTCGAGATCCAACTCACCATCAACGGCGAAGTCCTCCAGCATTCCAACACCCGCCATCTCATCTTCGGCATTCCGCAGTTGATTGAGTACCTGTCGTCGGTCTTCACGCTCGAACCCGGCGACATCATCTCCACTGGAACTCCGGCTGGAGTCGGTTTTGCCCGCAAACCGCCCCGCTGGCTCCAACCCGGCGATGAAGTGGAAGTCACTGTCGCCGGCTTGGGTTCGCTCAAGAACCCTGTTGTGGCCGAAATCTGACGCATGTTCTCACAGCGGACCCCGGCCAGCCTGGCAGCCAACCGCTTGACCGTGGCCCTGGCAGACCGCCGCAAGCTGGGTCTGCCCCTAATCGACCTCACCGTCACCAACCCGACGCACTGCGGGATCGAGTACCCCAATGACGAGATCCTGAGCGCGCTCGCCGACCGCCGTTCGCTTACCTACGAACCTGAACCCTGCGGCCGCCGCGAGGTCCGCGAAGCGATCGCCGCCCATCATGCCCGGCAGGGCGCAGTGCTCAACCCGGACCGTCTTTTGCTCACCGCAAGCACCAGCGAAGCCTACTCGTGGGTCTTCAAGCTGCTCTGCTCTCCGGGAGACGAAGTCCTCGCGCCTCGGCCCTCCTACCCTTTATTCGACGCTCTCGGCGCCCTGGAAAGCATCGAGGTGCGCACCTATCCCTTGCTCCCCGCTCTGGACTGGGCCATTGACCGCGAGGCGCTCGAAGCGCAATTGACTCCGCGCACGCGGGTCCTCCTGGTGGTGAACCCAAACCATCCCGCCGGAGCCTATGTCCACCTCGAGGACTGGATCTATCTCACCGAACTGGCCGCCCGCCGGAGGCTCGCGATCATCAGCGACGAAGTCTTTTTCGACTACCGCCTCCAGGAACCCGGCGCGCCCTGCTCCGCTCTGTCGCTCGAATCCGGCACGCTGGTGCTTACCCTCTCGGGGCTGTCGAAAATCGCCGCGCTGCCCCAGATGAAGCTAGGCTGGATTCATGTCGGCGGGCCTTCGGAGCTGGCTAAGGAGGCGCGCGCTCGATTGGAATGGATTGCGGACGCTTTCCTCCCGGTCAGCGCCCCGGTACAATTCGCCGCGCCCGTCTGGCTGCGGCTCGCCCCCGAAATCCAGGAATCGGTGCTGGCGCGGTGCCGGGCAGGGCTCACCGTCTGGGGTGCGCTGCGGGGACCCGTCGCCGCCCGCCCCGTGGGCGGGGGCTGGACCGTGCTACTCGAAGGTCCGGCAACGATTTCCGGGGAGGAACTGGTGCTGAGACTTCTTGACCGGGAAGGGATTCTGGCGCAGCCCGGATACTTTTATGATTTGAATCAGGAGGGGTTCCTGGCCATCAGCTTGCTTGTGGAAGTCGAAACCGTCCGCAGCGCAGCGCCGGTTTTGGCGGAATTTTGGAACCAGTCTTCAGATTTCCCATCGAACAACCGATGGAGTGTTTAGGGCCAAGGAGCTCGTTGGAATTTGGCGGTTAGCCGTTATTCAACCTTAGTCTTGTTCGCCTGCATGGTCACCTGCCTGCCCGGAACACTCTCCGCGCAGCGGCTACCCTTCCGTCATTACGGACCCGATGACGGCCTCGAGACCCCCTTCGTCCGCGTACTAGCGCAAGACCGCGACGGGCTGATCTGGGCCGGCACCACGGGCGGATTGTATCGCTATGATGGCGAGCGGTTTGAGAGCTTTCAGCGCCGCGATGGACTCCCCGCCGACCTGATCTACGGCCTGCATGTGGACCGGTACGGGCGGCTTTGGGTCGCTACCCGCAACGGCCTCGCTGTCCGGGAGGGCATCCGCTTCCGGACCGTTGCGGGCCCCGGCGAGTTTAACGTTGGCCAGGCCGGACATCTTGATTCGAATGGCACGCATCTTTATGTGGCCATGAAGGGGGGCGTGGCGGCGATTCCTCTGGACGGCAAGGATCTGGGCATCCTGCTGCCTGGCCCGGAGCAAGAGAAGGACAATCGCGCCTATGCCGTTCACATAGACCCGCAAGGGATCGTCTGGGCCGGATACGGTGTCCAGCTTTGCCGCGTGGCGAATGGACGCCTTGAGCCTGTTGCCGGCACCGGGCTGCCTACCGAACAGTGGGAGGCTATAATCACGGACCAGTCGGGCACACTATGGCTCCGCTCGATGGAGCAGCTATGGAGGCGCCGCGCGGGGCAACTCCAATTTGAGCGGGTCCCGGGCGAATTCCCCCGGGCCAACAATGCGGTGGCCCTGCTGCTGGACGACTCACGCCGGGTTGTGGTGCCCTCCGAACTGGGCTTGCTGCGCGACACCGGATCCGGCTGGGAGCGTATCGGCGAAAGCAGAGGGCTGCCCTCCGAACAAACCGCCCATGCGCTGTGGGACCAGGAGGGGAACCTCTGGGTCGCCATGGAAAACTACGGTATCAGCCGGCTGCTTGGCAAAGGCGCCTGGACGACCTGGACCACCGCCGAAGGCCTTTCCAACAATAGAGTCGTCGGCTTCGTGCGGGACCCGCGCGGAGCGCTTTGGATCGGCACGAAGCGGGGCCTGAACCGGATGGGACCGTCGCCAGGTGAATGGAAAGTGTTCCGCAAGGCCCAAGGCCTTCCTTCCGACGAAATCCGCGCCATTACAATCGACACCCGGGGCGGGCTCTGGGTGGGGCTTGACTCCGGTGGCCTCGTCCGCCTGGATACGTCCACCTTCCAAATCCGCACTTTCGGTGAGCGGCATGGGCTTGGGCGGGCGCGCATTGTCGGCCTCACGATGGACCGGGACGGCACGCTCTGGCTGCCCACCCGCGACGGCCTGTTCCGCGTCCGCACCGGAGAGGAGCCACTGCGTTTTGAACAGGTCCCAGTCCCAATGCTCGAAGGCGAGGAGACAATCTATCAAGTCAAGCGTACCCGCGACGGCCGTTTGTGGGCTGTGGGTCGCCAGGGATTGCTGCTGCGTGAAGGGGAGGGCTGGCGGCAGTTCACGGCCCATGATGGTCTCCGCCACACACAGCTAACGTTCATCGACGAAGACTCCGAAGGCGCGCTCTGGATCGGTTACGGTCCCGTCATGGGCGCTTCCCGTCTCTGGTACCGCCCCGGCCAGCCCCTCCGGCTCGTGCACTACGGGCGGGGTTCCGGGCTGAGTTCCGATAATCTCAGCTTCATTGAATCCGATCCGACAGGCCGGATATGGATTGGCACTGATCATGGCGTTGATCGTTTCGAACGGGGCGTTTTCCAGCATTTTGGCCAGGAGCAGGGCCTGATCTGGCAGGACACAGTCCTTTGGTCATTCCTGGCGGAGAAGGACGGCACGTTCTGGATCGGCACTACCCGAGGGGCGTCTCGCTACCAGCCCAAGGGTGGAGAGGCGCCTGTCGACGTCCCTAAGCCGGTGATCACCGCCGTCGAGACTCGGGCGGGAGAGCATGAAATCGGCGATACAGTCGCGCTCCCATATCGGAGCCGCTACCTGAGGGTCCGCTTCGCAATCCCCATCTACGAGTCCGAGCACTCAATTGAGTTCCGGTACCGGCTTCGGGTTGCGGCTGCTGAATGGACCAAAACGCGGCGCCGCGAATTGATCCTCCAGGATCTGCCCCCGGGAGATTATCGGCTCGAAGTGCAGGCCAAGACCCCTGAAAGCGGTTGGGGGCCGTCGGAGACCTTGCGTTTTTCGGTGCAGGGGCCTTGGTGGATGAGTTGGTGGTTCTGGCTGCTCGCTGTACTCAGCATTGGCGGGCCGGCCTTCTTGGTCTGGCGGCAGCGGAGGGCCCGAAGGCTCTACCGCCAGCGCCAGCTCGAGGCCGCGGTGGCGGAACGCACCCGCCAGATCGAACTCGAAAAGCAGAAAGTGGAGAGCCAAAAGAAGGACATCGAGCTTCTGCTCGAGGAAGCCCGGTTGGCGTCCCGGCTGCGCGACGAGTTCCTCGCCAACGTCAGTCACGAAATCCGGACACCGATGAACGGGGTGATCGGCATGACCTCGCTGGCTCTGGGAACCCGGCTGGATCCCGAACAGCGCGAATACCTCGAAGCCGTGGACAGCTCAGCGCGGTCTCTGCTGCACTTGCTGAACGACATTCTCGATTTCTCGAAGCTCGATGCCGGCCGTGTGGAGTTGGAGCAGATTCCCTTCTCGCTAGAGGAGTTATTGGAGAATGTTCACCGGCCTTTCGCCATGCTGGCCCGAGAGAAGGATCTCGTGTTTCAGCGGGAACTTGGCCCTGGCGTGCCAGACGCACTGACGGGCGATCCCAACCGGCTCCGGCAGGTGCTGGTCAATCTTTATGCGAACGCGCTGAAGTTTACCAGCGAGGGCTCTGTGCGGCTGGAGGTGAGCCTCGTCGAGCGAAAGGATGCCAGAGCTCTCCTCCGGTTTGCGCTGCGCGACACCGGGATTGGAATTGAGCCTGACAAGTTGGAGACGATCTTCGATCCGTTCCGGCAGGCCGACGGCAGCACCACTCGCCGCTACGGCGGGACAGGGTTGGGACTGGCCATCTGCCGCCGACTGGTGGAGGCAATGCAAGGCGCCATTCAGGTGCAAAGCCGGCCCGGCGAGGGAAGCTGTTTCTCCTTCGAAGTGGCTTTCGGCGTGGAAAGCGCCTCCGCGGGCGGCCCTGACGGCGTGCTTGAAGCCGTGAAGCCGTTACGAGCCCACATCCTGCTTGTGGAGGATAACGCCATTGGCCAACGGCTCGCGGTCCGCCTCCTCGAAAAGCAAGGCTTCACAGTCGCGGTCGCCGCCAATGGGCGGGAAGCCGTGGAACTCGCCACCAGCCAGCGCTTCGACGCCGTCCTGATGGACCTCCAGATGCCCGACCTCGACGGCCTCGAAGCCACCAGACTCATTCGCGCAGCCGACACCATGGGCGAGCGCCACACGCCGATCATCGTCCTCACCGCGAACGCCGGTGAACAGGACCGCCGCCGCTCCCTGGAGGCCGGGGCGGACGAATTTCTCTCCAAACCATTGGAGATGCTGCACTTGCAGAGAGCCCTGGCCCGCCTGATGAATCGGTCAGGCCAGTACAAGCAGGAAATCGGACCTGTTTGACTTGTTTGTGGACCTCGCGATAAACTGCCAGAGAGGACCGCATCGATCGTGTCTCTAACCGCAAACACTCTCGAATCTCCAATCGCCCGGAAGTCTGTTCTGCTGCTGATTGGCCCGCCCGGGTGCGGCAAAGGAACGCAGGCCGAACGCCTTGCGGGGCGTCTCGGCATCCCGGCCATCTCCACGGGCGAGATGATCCGGGCTGAGATCAAGGCCGGCACACCGCTGGGCAAAATCGCCGCTGGCGTGACGATTACAGGCGGATTGCTTTCTGACGACCTCGTCAACCAGATTGTGGCTTCGCGGCTATCTCAGCCTGATTGCGCCAACGGGTTTCTCCTCGACGGCTATCCCCGCTCCATCGAGCAGGCCAACTACTTGAGCAACCTCCTTACGGAACGAGGCATGCCCCAGCCCACCGTCGTCCATATCGACGTTCCGCAGGAGCAGTTGATCACCCGCACTTGCATGCGGCGGTTCTGCGCGCAGTGTGGGCAGATCTACAACCTGCTCTCGCACCCACCCAAACGGGAAGCCGCTTGTGATACCTGTGGCTCTACGCTGGCCCAGCGTGCCGACGACTGTGAGGACACGGTCCGTAACCGTCTGATCGCTTATGAACGAACCACCTCGCCGCTCATTTCCCATTACGCGGCAGGCAATTACCAACGCGTCGATGGCACAGGCGCCCCGGACGCGGTGCACCAGGAAATCCTGGATGCCCTTGAAACGCTGTAGTTCAGCGCACCAGGTGATAGCTCTGCTGCCGGTCCAGCGTCCAGCGAATCCGCCCTTCGGCGTCAATCTGGGCCTCTTCTTCCATCCCAACAAATAGCTCCCGCCCGTCCCACTCGGCCACGGGTGTCCGCGTGCTCAATTCGATCGAGAACCAGGTCCCTGGCAGAACGGGCAGGTCTCCCTTACCCGGCACGCCCTCCTGCCGGTCCCACAGTCCGATCAACGGCCCGGCGCCATGCCCGTGGTCGCCAATCGGATGCGAGTACACGGTCCCATTAATCCCCTCCGCCTTCATCGCGGCCAGCGTCGCGGCCAGGATCTGATTGCCAGTGAAACCAGGACGCAACCGCTCGAGCAGCAGTTCCTGCAATCGCTGCGTCTTAGCCAAGGCGGTACGGAAGCCCGCCGGCGGTTCCCTCTCGCCCTCGCGAAGGACGTAGCCCATGTGCTGCGTATCCGTCTTGAGTCCAAACGCCCCCAGCCCGAAGTCCACATGGAGCACATCGCCCCTTTCGATCACCACTGCGCCGCCTTCCGCCAGCGGACTCGTGTCTGCAACCTCCCGCTGCTTCTGCACTCGAACCGTGGGCTGAAACCACGTCGAATAGCCCAAGTCCTGCGCCTGCTGCCGCAGCCACCAGATCACATCCTGGTTCGTCGTCACACCCGCCTGGATCACCTCGTTCGAGAACGCACGGCGGATCAGCCAGTGCGCCACCTGCATCAGGCCCCGGTATGTGGCATCCATTTCCGGCAGCCGCAGCGACAAATACTCCACTGGCAGAGCCTCGGCGCGGACCACGCGCCCCATCCACTGCGGACCCAGCGCGTCGCTCAGGTGCTGGTGCTCATTCACCGTAAGCCCGTCGGCGAAGGCGTGGTGCTGCGAAATGTTGATGCCGATGGTCGCGGGTTTCTGCTCCTCGATGATCTGCCGCAAGGTAGTCCACTGGGCATCGCCGGGAATCTCCCGGTTCGGATCCGCCGGATCGCGATACACCTTGTACAATCCCCCCTGCGCCCCCCCGCCCAGCGCCAGGCGCTCCACACCCAACTCTGGTCCCCGGTCGTGGAAAACAAAAATCGTACGGCGCCGCGCGGCAAAAGTCGTCGGAGGCACCAGCGCGTGAAACACCGGATCTTCGTTGTGCTCCCGGCAGATCACGAGCCACATTGCCACGCCATGTTTGCGCATCAAGGAGGGCAAGTGGCGTTCCAGCCGCAGCCGCAGCCACTCCATCTGGACCTGGGCCTGCTCCCGCAACGGAGGCAGGCGGTATGGAGCCGGCTCGGCGGCGAGCAGAGGAAGGGCGAGCAGGAAAGCCAGAGCGCGTGTCATCCTTTCATCATGCATCGCAACGGGAGCGCGGCGAATCCGCAACAGTAGTGGCTTTCCTTCTCAAACTTCTGGAACTCATGGCCGCGGGCGGCCTGTTCGGCGCGGTTCTCGCGCTGCCGGGCGCCGCAAGACTCCGCTCCGTGGGATGGCTCGCGGCCGCCGCCCTGGCGCTGGTCGGAATCGGGCGCGGACTCCTGTGGAACTGGGCCGCCGTCCACCTCATGCCGCTTACCGCGGCTGCTCTCCTCGCCGTCCTCGCGTCCACCCGCCAACGCGTGGGCATGGTTCTGCTCTCCGCCGTCTATCTCGCCTGGATCGCCCAGCGCGGCTGGTAGCCCCTACTCGCCGTCTTCGGAGTCGGCTGGGGCCGGCGCCGCCGGGCGGCGCGCATCCACCCACCGGCCCACCGGCCCGAGCACCACATTGATCACAATGAGAAACAGAGTCGCGTAAGCCGCGTCGATCACTTCACCCGCCCCCGCGCATGCCCCGACGGCCGCAGTACACCACAGCGTCGCCGCCGTATTCAGGCCCCGGATTCCCCCCTGGACGTCCTTGATGATCGCCCCGGCGCCAATGAACCCGACGCCGCTCACCACATACGAAACCACCCTCGCAATCTCGTTCGGGCCGCCAATCGTCCAGGCCAGATCGACAAAGGCAGTTGCCCCGAAACACACCAGCGCGTTGGTACGGATGCCGGTGGACTTCCGCCGCCACTGCCGTTCCAGCCCGATCACCGCGCCTAGTAACATCGCCACCGCCAGGCGGTGAAACGTTGGCTCCAGGAATGCCGCCGCCGTCGTCAAAACGGCTTCAAACCCCTCAGCAGTCCCAGCGTGTTCGCCCCGCGCGCGCTGTCAATTCCGTGGGCCGGTGCCCACCGCTTCCCGTCTCTTGATGGGACCACGGCGCCGATGTACCGGGCGGAATCCCTCTCAGTGCCCATCAATATAATGATGTAGCCACGCTCCGGATAGCTCAGTGCGCGAAACTGAAGCTCCGTCGCGTCGGCTCGCCAGCGGTCCTCCTTCGGCTGGCCTAGCCGGCGGACCACCGCATGGTAATCGTCCTCACGCGTCAGCTCCAGGTAGGTCTGATCCTTGCCGACAAATGTCGGCCGCGCCTCCGGAGTGAACCGTACCACGGCCCAAAACAGAAGGGCCACCACCACGATCGACCCAAAGGCGATGCCGATCAGCCGCGTCACCTTCGATTCGGTCCCCGATGCGCCGGAGCCCATCATCGCCTCCAGCGCCGACGGGCCGTCATGCTCAGCCGGGGCGCCGGGCATCCGCAACACCGGCTTGAACGCCGGCGGCGGCATCGGGCGAATCTTGCGCTCCGTCGGCCAAACCCCGCCGGTCCGGTACTCCAGTTCGCGCAACAGCCCCACGATCATCACCGGCTGGTCCACCTGGCCCAGCGACCCGATCAGCTTGCGCGGAATCGCCACCTCCAGCCCGCTCTTCGTGTTGTGAACTACAAGCTCCGACCACGTCGCATTCTGCAGGCGCCATTCATTGTGTTCAATCCCCAGGATCGGCGGATAGAATGAGAATGCGCGGTCCGCAATTTCGTCCTGTAATGGAGCCGGCGGCGTTGACATCAGGATCCTCGGCCCCATCATAGCCCGATCCACGGCTCGGGCGTCAGCCAATCTGACGCCCGCTCAGCCCCGTAAGACGCCACCCTTGCGCTCAATCGCCCTCGGCCACCAAAGGCCTGGCATCCAGAAATCCTGCCAGCGCAGCCCACACTCCTTCACCATCCGCAGGCCGTATTCCGACCGGCGCAGATCCTCAGCGCCCGCATTATTGGTGCCGAAGGTGAACTTCACGCCATTCTCCTTGGCCATGCGGACAAACGCCGCGCCTGGCAGCCGGTACCGGTCATTCAACTCCAGCGCCACCTGGTTGCGCGCCAGCGCCTCCACCACGCGCCGCATCCGCGCCTCGGTCCAGAGCTCGTCATATCGACTCGCCAGCACATCCGGCAGGAAGGTGGGATTCACATAGATGTCCACCGGCTCCCGGTCCAGGATGCCGGCCGCTCTCTCCACCAGCGTGTCCATGAACTCCTGCGGATCCGCGATCGCGCCCACTTCGGCGGGAATCCACAGCCTCATGCGCCGGCCGCGGTTGTCCGCCCACGTCATCGAGTCGGTGAATATGTAGTCGAACAAAGCCGCCGCCTGCCGGGAGAACATCTGTGTCCATTCCCGGCCCTCCGCTTGCATCGCCACAAACACCGACTGTCCCTTCATCGACTCGAAGAACGCCCGTGCTCCCGCATCGTCCTGCACCTGAAACCCCTTGCCGCAATTCACGGCGACACCATAAAACAGCCCATCCCGCCGCGCCTGGGTCTGCATCTGCTCCAGCGTCAACGTCCCTTTGACGTGCGTGTGGAAGTCCACCATCGGGTAATTCTGCGCGCCCAGCGTCAGAATCGTCCGGTAGGTTTCATCCACCACCGGAGCCGCTGCCGCGGCCGCCGCATCCGGCAGAGGCCGCACCCGCAGATTGCGGTACCACGCCTTCGATCCCGGATCGTGGCACTGCAGCGCAAACGTCCCTTCGCTCAACGCGCGCCCCCGCTCACCCTCGCCCGCCACCACCGGCGGCGCCGGCTCCACAAAATCCACCGTCTGCACACCATTCACCCAAGCCTGCACCCGCTTGCCCTGCACCACCACCCGCATCTTCGTCCATTCCTGATCCCGGGCGAAGGCCTTGTATACATTCCGCACCCCATACAGCGAACCGGTCTTCTTGTTCTCCCGGTAGCCGCCCTCGCCCGTGGCGGTGTTGTTCACCTGGATCTCAAAACCCTGTGCAGGCCAGCCCGCCTCCTGATAAGCGGTATGAAAGAACACGCCCGAGTTCGCCCCCGGTGCGCTCTTCACCTCCAGTTCCAGTTCAAAGTTGCGGAATCGCGCCCCGCCGCCGGGCCCCTCATAAAACAGGTGGGAACGCGGCCCGTCGGCGAACAGCAGCCCGTCGGCCGTCACCTTCCACGAGCCCCGGTTCTCGCTCGCGCGCCACCCGGCCAGCGAGCGTCCATCAAACAAGCTGCGCCAGTCTTCGCCGCGCAACCGGGGCGCAAAACCCGTGGCGGCGGCGGTCAGAAGCATTCGGCGGCTGATTTCAGAGTTGGACATCGGATACCTTCTCCCCTGAGTATATGCGCTCCGCCTTGGCCCCGCCCTCGCACCTCGATAGAATGGCGGAATGATAAGAGTCCTGGCTCTCCTTTTTTCGGGCCTGCCCCTGTTCGGAGTCTCCCTGATCCTGCACAACGGCAAAGTGGTCACCCTCGATGCCGCTTCCAGCATCCAGCAGGCCATCGCTGTCGATAACGGCCGCATCGCCGCTGTGGGCTCGAACGAAGCCATTCTCGCCTTGCGCACCCCGGCGACGCGCGTCATCGACCTTGGCGGACGCATGGTCTTACCGGGCCTCATTGACCCGCACGTCCACGCCCTCGGCGGCGCCCTTTCCGAATACCGCGAAAAACTCCCACCGCTTGATTCCATCGCCTCCATCCAGAAATGGATCGTCGAAAAGGCCAAAACTACGCCCAAAGGCGAGTGGATCGTCATTCCCCGCACTCTGCCGCCCCGCCTGCGCGAAATGCGCATGCCCACCCGCGCCGACCTCGACGTCGTCACCACCCACCCCGTTGCCTTCGATGGCTCCTATGTCTGGAGCGCCAATTCTCTCGCTCTCCAGATCAGCGGCATCACCCGCGACACACCCAACCCGCCGGGCGGTGAAGTCGTCAAAGGCCCTGACGGCGAGCCCAACGGCATTCTTCGCGCCGCCTCCCAACTGCTCAAGGGCGTCCGGGAGGACCGCCCGTTCACTGAAGCCGAGAAGCTTGCCGCCCTGGAGCGTATGCTCAAGCTCTACGCCGAAACCGGTCTCACCACCATTGGCGACCGCGCCGTCGGCCGCGCTGATGTTGAACTGTTCCGCAAGCTCCATGGAGCGAAAAAACTCCCCGTGCGCACCGTGCTCACGTGGCGCATAAATACCAACCGCCCGCTCGACGCCGTCCTGAAGGAGGTCCGCGAAAACACCTGGACCACCAATCAGGGCGATGAGTGGCTCAAGTTCGGCACCTTCAAGGTCACCCTCGACGGCGGCCAATCCGTCGGCACCGCCTATCAACGCATGCCCTACGGTCCCTTTGGCCGCCAGCTTTACGGTCAGACCAATCCCGACGCCCGCGGCACCCTCTTCGTCCAGCCCGACGACCTCTACGCCATCTTCGCCGAGGCTCGCAAAAAGGGCTGGCAGCTCACCTCCCACGTCCAGGGTGGCTCCGCCATCGACACCCTGCTCGATGTCTTCGAGCGTCTCGACAAGGATTCCCCCATCGCCCCCTCGCGGTCCCACGTCATGCACGGCAGCTTCATGAGCCCCGACGCGATCGAGCGCATGAAACGCATGGGCATCTTGGCCGACGTTCAGCCCCACTGGCTCCACCTCGATGTCCCCGCCCTGCGCCGCGTCTTCGGCCTCGAAAACATGCGCTGGTTCTTCCCGCTACGCTCCATGATCGAAATGGGCATCGTCACCGCCGGCGGCAGCGACCACATGATCGGCCATGATCGCGACCGCGCCGTCAACCCCTTCAACCCGTTCTATGGGATGTGGATGGCCATTACGCGCCGCACCACCGAAGGCCAGGTGATTTACCCCGAGGAACGCGTCAACCGCGAACAGGCGCTCAGGATGTTCACAATTTGGCCTGCCTACATGATCTTCGACGAGAAGGTGAAAGGAACGATCGAAAAGGGCAAGTTCGCCGACCTCACCATCATCGACCGCGATTACTTCACCTGCCCTGAGGACGAGATCCGCCACATCCAGGCCGTGCTCACCATCGTCGGCGGCCACATCCGCCACAATCGCCTGTAGACAACTGGAAAGCGGCCCGGAACCCCTTTGCCGGGGGCCCGGGCCGCTTGATTCACGGCGCCGCTCCGCTCGTCAGAAGCGGATGCGCGCCCCTAACTGCACGTTGCGCGGGAAGTTCAACTGGGCCACCGGCAGTATCCCGAAGTCGGCCCCCGCCGGATTCGTCGACGGCGGATCGCCCCGCAGCGCCGTGTTGAAGGCGTTGAACGCCTCTCCGCGGAACTCCACCGACCACTTCTCATTCACCTGGAACTTCTTCGACACCATCAGGTCAAACTGTGGCGCCGTATGGCTCCGCAACTGATGGAACCGGTTCGGCAACTGCGCGTACTCGAACGGCCGCAACTGCCGCCAGCATTCGTTGAATCGGGTCCGGTCATTAAAGAACCATTGGCTCTCCGACGGACTGATCCCCGCGCGCGGATTGCCGCACTGGAACTCCCAGCCGCGCCACGCGCCCAGCGGCACCCCGCTCTGGTAGATCAGGTTGAAGTTCGCCGTCCAGCCGCCCACCAGGAACTCCGCCGCCTTCGGCATGTCGGTCAGGTACGACCGGTTCTTGCCGAACGGCAAATCCCAGATTGCAGCCGTCGTGAAGTTGTGCGTGCGGTCCTCGCCCGTCACCTGGTTGGCCATCTTGCGCCAGGCGAACGAAAAGTCGTTGTGAAGGAAGTTCTCCATCATCTTCGACCATGTATAGGCCGTTACCCATGTCAGCGCGCCCGTCCTCGACCGGTCGCCCAGCATTCGCTTCTCGAAGCGCGTCTGTAGCGCGTGGTACCACACCCGGCCCGAAGGATTAACGTTGTCAAACACGCTGGTGAAGCCCGGATAGGCCCGCAGCAGATCGCGCCGCGACACGTTCGCCTGCGCATTCAATGTTGTGCCGGGTTGGGCCCGCCCAAAGAACGGGTTCGGTACTGCCTGCTGGTAGAAGCTCACGTTCGCCGGATCCTGGGCCCGTTCCCAGTCGGCCTCGGACATATCACCGATCTGAATGCCGCGCCCCTCCTGTGTGGTCCGCGATCCAACGTAGCTGGCCTCTAGCACCATGCCCCACGGCAGCTCGCGCTCCAGCGTGATCGACCACTGCCGAGTCCGCGGTATCGGGCGGTTCGGGTTGTCGAAGCTGACGCCCGCGCCGAAACCGGTGGCCAGGCCCAGTTGGTTGCCAAACGGCCTCACCACGCCGTCCGGGAATGGATTAGTCAATGAGTACGCCCCCGTCCCAATCCCGCTCGACGGCGTCTGCCCCGCGTCCAGCGTATTGATGTAGTTCGTGTTCAGGCTGAAGCCTGTGGCGATGTTGCCCCGCGTGTCGGTCCGGTGGAAAATGCCTGCCCCGCCCCGCAGAACGGTCTTGTCCATGAAGTTCCAGGCAAAACCCACGCGAGGCTGGATATTCGTCAGGTCGAAGTTGTACACCCGGCGCGGTTGGCCACCGATGCCTGCGAAGAGCAATCCGCCCCGGATCTCGCTGGGCGGTGCGGGATACGTGGAAGGCTGCGCCGCCGCGATCTCCCGCCAGCGGCCAATAATCTCACCGCTATTCGCCTGCACCCCGGTGTAGTCAAAACCCCGGTTGAGGCGGTTGTGGATCTCAATCAGCGGGAACTGCACGTCATAGCGCAATCCCAGATTCAGCGTCAGCGTCCGCGAGACCTTCCAGTCATCCTGGACAAAGCCCGCCATGTACGGTTGCCGGCGCAAGAACGTGTCGTTATAGGCGATGAAACCCGAGGCAATGTTCCCCAGGAGAAGATCTGCCACCGGACTACCGTCCCTGACTCCCCGGCTCACGCCAAAGAACTCGCGGCTCCACACGTTCGTGAATCCGAATTCGCCGCCAGCCCGGCCTGCCGCACGGTTGTGATTCAACAACTGCGCGAGCTCGACTCCGTACTTCAAGGAGTGACGCCCGCGCACCTCTGATAAGTTCGCCTGGAAGTTGATCTGCTGCCGCGAACTCTCGTTCAGGAAATTGTTGCCGAACAGATTCGCGAAACCCGACACAGTCACACGTGGCGCCAGTGTAGTCGGAAAGGTCCCGACCACGGGCAGGGGGCGCATCCCCAGTTTGTCCACTGTGAAATCATAGTCCGACACGTCGGGGAAGTTCTCCTGGAACCGGTTGTAGTTCGCCTGCACGTGGAACAGCCGCGTCGGCGACAGCGTCTTGTCGTAACTCACCAGGTAGTTCTGATCCCGCCGCACCGTGCCCGGCATGTTCCCCGTCTGCGCTGGCGGATCGAAGCCGTTTTGATTGCGGAACTCCGAACCGTCCTGGAAAGTGAACAGCACATACAGCCGGTCATTGTCCGTCAGGATCTTGTCATACCGCGCCATCGGCTGCTCATAACGGTACCGCCCTACATTGTCCGGTCGCGTGAAATTGTTCACCAGCGACTGCGCCTGGAAATTCGGACTCGGATAATAGCCCAGAATCGTCCGCCCAATCGGGTTGATCCGGCTCGCCGGAATCATATTGCCCGGGAACGGATCCCGCTTGTAGACTCCGCCCGAGACGCACGTCACCACGCCGCCGCAGGGCTGAGACGTCATCGGGTCGAAGATCGCGATCGGCCCGGTCTGGCCCTGTGGCGTGAAGTTGGCGAAATTGCCCTGCCGGATCTCCAGCGGCGGAACGCTCGTGTTCGACGGGAACGGCACCACCTCGCGCCATCCCTCGAAACTGAAGAACACGAAATCCTTGTCCTTCCGCACGGCGAAGCCCACGGTGCCGCCAAACTGGTGCTGGTTGCGGAAGCCGCGCCCCACGCCCAGCGCATTGTTCTGCCGCGTGTTCGCGTCTAGCACCCGGTTGCGCCAGAAATTGAACATCGATCCGTGCACGTCGTTCGTCCCCGACTTCAACGTCGTGTTCACGTGCCCACCTCCCGAACGCCCATACTGCACGTCGTAGGTGTTCACCATCACCTTCATCTCCTGCACTGCCTCCACGTTCGGCGACATGTTGAACGTCCCGTTCGTCGAAATCGGTGCCCCGTTCAAAAGGAACTGGTTCGAACCCGACCTCCCGCCATTCATCACGAAACTGCCGTTCACGTCCCAGCCGCGCGTGCCCGAGAAGCCCGTCGCGCCAAACGTCCGCTGGGTGAACATCACGCCTGGCGACAACCGCATCAGCATGTACGCCTGCCGCCCGTTCAGCGGAATCTCCTGCATCTTGACCGGGTCAAATACCAAACCCCGGCTCGCAGACGCAGTCTGAATCAACTCCTGCTCGCCGATCACCGTCACTTCCTGCGTGATCGACCCCACCTCGAGCGTGATACTCATCTGCAGCCTGTCGGCTACCTGCAACACGATTTCGTTGCGGCGGACGGTCTGGAAGCCGTCCTTGGTAAACACCACATTGTAGCGGCCTGGATCCAGACCAGGCAGGTTGTAGAAGCCTTCACTCGTGGTTTCGACTTCTCGGCTAACGTTAGTGTCAATTTTGGTGGCGCGAATCTTGACGCCCGCAACGCTTGCGCCCGTCGGATCGGTCACCTGGCCCAAAATTGAAGCACGGAATTCCTGTGCGAACGATACTGAAGCCGCACAGACCAGCAACACAGCAAGTCTCTGCATAGGGGTAAAGCTCCTTGGTGCTGGAATCTTATCCGAGTTTTCCTCCTTCGAGCAACGAGAATCGTTGCTATCTTAAGATCGCTCTAGATTGGGCGCCTCCTCCCCACGGCAGGCCCCGAAATGGGGTGTGGCGGGCGGAGAATTTCTCCCGGACCATAGAGGTGTTGGAGAGGTGATTCTCTGCGGCTGTCCATCGGCGGCGGCAACCCCGACCTGGTCCGTCAGTGCGCCGAACCGCTCGTCGAAGTCGAAGAACGAAACGGAGCGCGAATGGTTGCCAGCACACGCATTCGTCACCTCCGCGGTGGATTCGGAATGTGGAGATTTGGCCTGCAGTTTCCATCAATGCGCCAATGCAGGCAGTTCCGGTTTCGGCGTTGAGCCAGGGCCGATGATTGGCTCAATCGCTGGCTTGTTGGCCTTTTATTGTCTCAGTCTGGGAGGGTCAAAACCCTCGCCTTTAGGCGACGGCTTCAGCGGGCGCGGCGCAGGATAAGGTGGAGGGATGGCAGACTACCGGGGCGGCGCGCATACCGTATTTGAGATTCACCTGCACTTGGTGTGGATCACGAAGTACCGGCGGGCGGCGTTGAGAGGGGAGGTGGCGATGCGGGTGCGGGGTCTGATCCGGGACATCTGCGGTCAGCACGAGGTGCGGATCCTGAAGGGCCACGTGTCGAAGGACCACATCCACCTGTTTGTGTCGATTCCGCCGCAAGTGACGATCAGCCGGTTGGTGCAATGGCTGAAGGGGAAGACGGCGCATCACTTGCTGGGGGAGTTTCCGCATCTGAAGAAGCAGTTTTGGGGGCGGCATCTATGGGCGCGGGGGTATTTCTGCTGCAGTTCGGGCAATGTGACGGACGAGATCGTGGCAGAGTACATCGAAACCAGAGTGCGCAGGAGGGAAGAGATGAGGATTTTCAGGTAGACGGTTGAGTCCGTCTACGACTGGAAGCCCGCTGGGTGCGGGAATCATATTGCCGGCCTTTGGCCGGAATAGGGCTTACAGCCCGTTATCGGAGCCACCGCCTTCCAGGCGGTGGGCTTCACTGTGCTTCCTGGTACGGGTAGCCATTCCCAGCAACTCCAGCGGCATCACCGGGCTCGTCGCCGCCGCCCCACCCTCACCATCCAAGGCCTCAAACCACGCCAACACGTGCCATAGCGAGGCAACCTGATCCGCCGGCCATAAGGCATTCAAAGGCGAGAACCCGCCCGCCGCGAACCAGCGTGCGCCCGAATCGGCACCAGCGGGCACGCCAACACGCACAGGACACAGACTGCGAGTTAGAGTATTGTGTTGTCGAGGGAGTCGGAGGAAGGGCTGCCCCCCTTAATGGCGTAGAGCCGTAGAGCCCCAATGATTGATGGAGCGGGAGATGGGACTCGAACCCACGACGTCCAGCTTGGGAAGCTGGCATTCTACCACTGAATTACTCCCGCTCAATGTGGCTCCTTCTAAGCATAAACAAACTCAGGGAGCTGGGCAACGGAGAACTGAAGGCAGGCGTGAGAAGGCGGATGCTCAAGCCTGGCGAGGAGATGACAAGAAGTGCTTTGGTTTCAGCGCGCGAACGGATGTAAAAAACGGCGTCAACTCCGCGATAGACACCAAAACGGACACCATCCAGCGGTAGAATCCCTGATTCCCGGGCTGGCGAAGAAAGGCCGCTCTATTGGACCTCGTGCCAAAAGCACGACAAGACCCCTTTGCGCCGCATCGCCTTTGTCAGAACTGGATTCACCATCGGCCTGCCGGTTGAGCTTGCGCAGGGCCTCCCGATTCATCTGCAGTTTCATCTCTGACGTACTTCCTGATATCCTGCGTGTCACCCCGCAGCAAGAGCCGTGTCTCCCATTCGCCGGCCACGCGGCCCGCGCTCGGGCGGGTCGCGCAGGCGGACTGCGGATCGTTGATCCGGGTGTAGTGTGCTCCTGCCTCGCCGTGGGTCAAGCCTCAGACCCTCCTGAAGCTGGCCTGGAAGCTGGTGCCGCGGGATTCCGGGAGTGGGTGGACAGGTAATCGGAGATCCGAAAGCAGGCTATTGTATTGTGCCGGGCCGTTCGCTCCGGTAGGGTCTGGACGGACGGCTACGCTGCTGGCCCGGTTGTGTTTCTTGCTCCATTGCCGGCTTGGGTTCACGCCCGTTCAGAACCCCAGACTTCATTGGTTCGCTGGAGTCAGTTTCCACGTGAAGGACGGATGCCGGTCCAGCGGATGTGGGCACGGATTCACCAAGGCGATCCGGCAGAATCTGACCCGGCAATGTCTGTGGGGCTCCGTAGAGTCCGATATTCTGCGGCGCGGTGACATCAAACCCGGCATTGTTCCCCGCTACGTAGAGACGACCGTCCCACACTTCGGCGGCAGAAGCCGCATAATCCAGATAGCCTTCGCTTGTGATGACCTGGGCAACGTGGCGAGGGTGGCGTGGTTCGCGGACGTCGAGGCCGTAGACCCTGCCCTCGCGCGGAGAACACACCCAGACCATGCCGCGGGCGTCAAAGGAGAGGGTCAGGGCGGAAGGGAACCACCTTGTCAGTTCTTCAGTCCCGATGTCCAGCCGAGTGATGGAGAGGACCGCGGGGCTCTGCGGGGCGGCAACGTCGTAGATCCGGAGGCCGGCGCGCCCGGCTGCCGCATAAAGCAGGTTGCGGTTGGCGGCCACGTCCCAAGAGATTCCGCTAAGATGCGTCAGCCTTACCGGTGCGGCGGGATTATCGAGAGAGTAGATGGAGAGGCCGGCGTTGCCGAGCGCAACCGCCAGCCACCCTTGGCCCACCGTGATTCCGTAGGCGAACTCCGTGAGCGGACAGGTTGAGATCTGACGGGGGACGGCCGGGTTGGAAATGTCATAGACCACAAGAGCTTTGCTCTCCCCGAAGTTGCTGCCGGCGTACAAGTAGCTTCCGCCGAGCGCCAGGGAGTATGCCGGTGCGGGGACCACCATAACCTCAACCGGACGCGTGGGGGCGGAGATGTCGTACACGATCAACTCGGAGTCCGTTCCCACATAGGCATACTGTCCGTGCAGTTCGATGGCCCAACCATCCTGATCGCCGGGCCGGCCCATGGCCGCGACCGCATGCGCGGGACTGGAAGACACGTCGGTCACCTCGAAAATGCCAAAGGAATGGCTGCGTCCGTGGAAGCCCCATCCCGGCCCCGTCCAATAGACGTAGCCATCGCGCGCACGGACGTCATTCATCCATGGACTTCCGCGGAACGAATCGGTCTTCCGAATCCCTCTTTGCCACAAGATGGGGTAGGCGGCCACATTCTGTGCGCCGCCCAGCAGCACGAAATAGTCCGGGCCCAGGCTGCCCAACGTTGACTGGTCCGCATGCACCGCTGCCGCGGAGAACTTCGGATTCTCCAGGTCGGAGAGATCGGCCACGTAATAGCCGTCGTTCTGAATCGTGTTCACATCCGAAAGAAGCAGGCGTCTGGTGGCGGCGTCGAAGTCCAGAATGTGCTGCCCGGGCAATTCATATACCGGCGTGATCTGGCCATCCTTGAAGCGGAAGACATCCCGGCCCACCACGAGAAGGTCCTGCAGGATTGCCATCGATCGGCCGAACCCTCCGGCGGGAAGAATGGCCAGCGTCACCGCGACGGGTCCCGAAGTATCGAAGATCACGACCTCCGCACCCGAATTCAACAGGAACGGGTAAAAGAACTCGACCGCGGCCCATCCATTCGAGGCGTTGCCTCGGGCGAGATAGGTTGCCACGGGCGTATAGTCCGTCAAGACCGTGCGCGACGTCCCGGCCGAGTGGTCAAGCAGTTTCAGTTGCGCTGGACCCGGATCGTCGAAGCTCGTGAGCACCGTGATGCCATGTCCCTCGACGCCGAACTCGGACACGTCTCCGGTCCACACCTGCCTGCTCCGCAGCACCGGCCGCCCGCCTCGAATGTCGTAGCGCAGAAGCACTTTCGGATCAGTGCCGCTCAGCGCATATAGATCCGTGCCCTTCACGTAGAGCCCAGCGCAGTTCGCCACCCCCTCCACCGCCTCGACCCAAACGGGTCTGCGGTCCGCATCCAGCCGGTAGACGTCCAGCCACGTCGACAGCCATGGTCCCACCCGGCCGGGATACTCCAGGCTGCGGGAAGCCGCATAGATCCAATCCCCATTCGCGAAGACTTGTACCGGGAAGGTACCCAGCGGACTCCGGCCTGTCGGATTGTTGTTGTCCTTGCCAAGCCAGTCGTGAAACTCCGCAGTGTGCACGACCGCGCCCGGAGCGCGAACCACGATCTCGAATGTCTGTGTCGACCCGCCGTAGGACGCCGACACCCTCGCCGAGCCGCCATCGAACGCGCCCGTGCCCGCCGTCAGCGCGCCAGAGGCCGTGACCGTCACATTCGCGGTCAACGCTCGCCAGGTTGCCGCCACTTCGGTGGCGCCCTGAATGACCTTCAATTGGATGGTCTCTCCTGGGGATACGATGGGGAGATCCGGATCCATCCGCATCGGGTCCACGCGCACGATGGTTGTGGAGCACTTGTTGTTGCCATCCATGCACCCCCAAATGCGTGCGTACGATGGCTGTGAGACAGCCGGCGCGACGAAGACGCCGTGTTCGTCAATCGTGCCCAGGTCGGCACGCCAGGCAGGTTTCCATTCACCGGGAACGTCCGGCGTCGCTGCCTTGATCCGCACGGCCTCTCCCGACGAAACCCGCAACCGCTCGGCGCGCAATCTAAGGCGGGGGACCACCGTCAGTTGAACCGGCGCCGAAATGTACGCCGATCCCTCCTCCCCGGCACTCACCTCCACCTGAACGAGTCCGCTCACCGCGCCCCGCGGAACGATGAACCCGGAACCTGTCGTGGCCCTCTCGACCGAACGGATTCGGGTTCCGTTCTCGCCGGCAAACCAGATCCTGACGGCCCTGGCCGTTAGCCCGGTCCCGAGGAAGCTGATTGCCTCGCCGACGTAGGCCACGCCTGGGCTGATCCCCGTGACCAGCGCGCGCGGCGGAGAGATGATGATCGCCGTGGACGCAACATGAACCCATAACCCGGTCTCCGCCCGAAGGCTTGCCCGCACAATCACGCGAACCGGAGCGAAAGTAATCGGGGCGGTGTAAGTGGCGGAGTGGTGCGTGAAGAAGCCATCACTGATGAACCACTGCACGTTGTCCACGTTCACGCCCTCCGGCCCCTGCAAACCAAAGGTCACCGACTCCCCTGGCGCGAGGACCGGGAACTCAGGAGCAATGCGGTAAGCCTTCCCCTCACGCGATACCAGCCGGATCAGAGCAGTGGCGAAAGCGCCGCTGCGATGCGTCGCGCGGGCGATCACCCAGTTTGGAGCGGGCATCTCGTAGCCGGCCGAAAACACCCCGTTGTTGCTCAGAGTCCCGTAGTGCCGCTGCGTGTTGGGCAGCGGGTACGCATTGGGATCCAGCGTCCACGTCAGGGCATTGTCCTCGGTTCCTTCCACGCTTGCGACGAACGTCTGGCCGCCGCTGAGCGGCACCTCGACGGCGTTGGGAGACATCGAGATTTTCACTGCGGGCGGCAGGACGGTCACTGGATAGGGCGCGGACACGGCATCTCCGATCAGGAGCCGCACCGGAACGCCGCTGCCCGCCTGCACGTTCGATGGCACCTGCACAGAAACCAGTTGTACGCCCGCATCGGAGAGCGGCGCGCCCGTGGTGAGAGCGTCGGCGGAAACCGGGGCTGGCACGCCGCCAATCATAACTAGTAGGCGCATCATGGCGATGCCCGGCGCATCGGGAGTGGGGCCTGTCGCGGTCACTGGATTCCTCTGACGCGGACCAATGCCAATCGCCCGGAGCGTGATTTCCTGTCCGGGCGAAACCGATTCTGCGTTCGGGCCAAGAATCTGTGGCGACGCCAGCGAGAGCGGTATCTGCAAGGGATTGCTGCCTACGCCATCGTGCTCCACCACCAATTGAACCCCCGCCAATCCGGCGAGTTCCCAGGGAAGCTGGATGCGGACACGGTTGGGAGACACAGACACAACCGGCGCCTGCGCTCCATTCAGCAGTACCCGCGTTGCCCCCATCTTCACCGGCAACGGCCACCAACCGGCGTTGGCCTCCGCCGCCGCCAGGCCGGTCCCGATCACATCGATGACATCGCCCGCCACCGCCTCGGAGGATCCGTGCCGGTTCTCGAACCGCTCCAGTGCCGGAGCGCCCGGTAGAGCGCCCGCGCAGAGCGTCAGGGCTAGCAGCAGCCGCATGGGGATGGGCTCAAGGAGTGACAATATAGATCTCCTGCTCAGTCTGGAACGCGAGCCGTCCGTTTCCGCAAGCGACAAGGCGGCCGGCCGCCGGGCCAGTTACATTCACCGTCTTCTCGCCTGCCACTTCGAGTGTTGCGGCGTCGAATGCGCGAAGGATGACCGTCGTCGGCCCGTTGCCCGGTTCGAGCCAATAGACGCGCCCGTCCTGCACGGCCACCGGACCATAGGCGTTGACGCGCCGCACCACGCGGCCCGCCTCGACATCCACGACATTGCCTGTGGTGGTGTAAATCCGGCCCTGATGATACGCCATCCGGCCCAGCGTCCCCCTGCCAGGCAGCAGCCGGATAACGCTTCCCGCCGAGACGCCCTCCTCGTCCACAGCCAGCCGTACTATTTCGCTGCCGTCCCAGCAATAGAGCTGTGTCCAGTGCGCGCCCTGCGCTAGCGATGAACACTTGAACGAGGGGGCCAGCAGAGGTTTCGGACGCGCAGTGCCATTGTCGTAGACACGAAGCGAATGCAATCGCCACTTCGTCGAACTCCCAGAGTTTGCGTAGATCGAATCGATCGCCACCACGGAGGACGAATGTTCCGGCAGGGCGATCAGATCGCGGATCGAAAACGACGCGTCGGCATAGCGCGGATAGTCCGGAAACCCCTCCGGCGCCTCTCCCGAGGCGAGATCAAGCGCGGAAATCCGCTCCGGCTCCGGGGAAAACCTTGTCGGAGACGCGAAGAGTTCAAGACCATAGGTGAAGAACACGCGCGACCCATCGCCGGCCAGCGCCAGCAGATTCGGATTGCGGGCCGTGCGCCACTGCGCGCTCACCGCGCCGGTTGCTGGATCCAGGGCGACGATCTGATCGCCGTTGGCCGCCTCGCTGTTCGGGATGCTGGCATAGAGCCGGTCCCGCGCCGCGTCATAGGCCAGGTCGGATGCCTTCAGATCGACAACAATCACCCCATCGGTTACCGGCAGCGTGGGCTGTGCGGTCGGGAGAGGCACGGTCAGCATCGGGATCGAGGGGATGTGGACCAGGTAGATCTCGCCGGCGCTGGTATGAAATGCCAGGCCATCGGCCCCATAGCGGACCAGGCTCGCAACGTTCTGGCCGTAGGCACCCACCCACATCCCCGCAATCCTGTTGTAGGTCCGGCTGTCATACACGGTCAGATGATTGCCCGTGATGGCGTAGATCCGGCCCGCCTCGGAGTCGGGAACTATGAATGATTCTTCATAGCCCGGCAATTCGAACTGGCCGACGTGCCGGGAACGTTCCGGATCGACGACTCGCCCCTGGGCGGTGTAGATCAGCCCTCCCGCGAACGTCATCTTCTTGTTCCCCATCAAGCCCGCCGTACTCGACAGCGGTCGGATCCCGTCGGCTTCGATGCCGGCGCGCTTGAAGCCATTGGTCGACCAGTAATCGTCGTTCGCATAGACGATCGTGCCCGTGCTGTTGATCACGATCCTGTAGGCAGCGCCGCTATAACCTCCTGGCCCATGGGTGTTCTTGTCCACCACCGGGCGCAGCACCCCACGGTCGAACGTGGCGAGCCATCCTCCGTAATAGCTGGCGGTCAGGGCCTCATCTGGCCCAAGCGCCAGGTCATAGACCGGATACTGGCGTCCTTGAATAATTGGGTTGGGTACAAACACCAGATCGCGGTTCCCGGATTCCAGGTCCACCCGCGCCACGCGCTGCTCGCCTTCGAGATACACATACGCGCCAGAGCCATCCCGGGTAACGAAGAGTGCAGTAGGATTGCTGCCTACATAGACGGAACGTTCCAGTTGCCCGCTGGAGGTGTTGACCACCGCGACTCCGTTGCCGTGCGCGCCTGCGAGGCCGGGCAACGCCACCACCAGTTCGGAGGAATGCGGGCGTCCCGCCATCGAGGAGACCCGCAGGTTCATCCGCCGGACTCCGGGCGCCACCGTTTGCAAGTTGGGCGGCACTTCCGGCCATGGCGGCACACTGCTGAGCGGGACAATCCGGATCTCGCTCCCCGTCGAGATCGCCACCGTCCCCGCGCCCGCCCGGATGCACGCTGCGACCCCTGGTAGAGTCGTGACCGCGAGTGGACGCTGAGTGGAGATCTCGAAAATAGCCAACTTGATCTCGGGCGAAAAGCCGGAGGTATGCACGAAAGCGATCCGGTTGTCGTCCGCAAAGGGGACGGGGATCCCGATCGACGCGTACGACTGATCGAGAGGGAACGTACCCTGCAACGATTCCGTTTGTGCTGTCCACAATTCGCCGGCGCCAGTAAACAGCAGGTCGCCATCGTGCGCCAATGGGGACCCGTATCTGCCCGCTGCGGCTCCCAGTCCCAGCAGCGGGAGGGCCCGGTCAAACGAGATCCCATCCGGCTCGACAACCAGACGGCCAGCCCGGCTCTGACGGTTGCCCGTGGTGTGTTCGAGGTCCACAGCAGTGAACGAATCGGCGGCGTCGCCCGGATAAATCCCGGTCAGGTAAGCCTGCGTATCCCGGCCGACAGAATACCCTGTCAGGACCGAACGGGGCCGGGCCGCGCCGTTATCGTAAACCGTGATCTCCGTGGTGTAGGCCGAGACGGGTGTCCGCCAAACCACCGCCACGCTGTCCGCCTGGCCAGCCACCGCGGCCAGGCTCGTCGGGTACGTCTTGATTGCCGGATGAATGGTGGAGGTCCGCTGATGGCTGCTCAAACTGAACGTAGCCACCGAAGCAACCTCGTCCTGGAGTGCGAACAAACGACTGCCATCGCCCGAAACCGCAACCGACGAGACCGGACTCGCCGTCTCGATCGTCTGCCCCACCCGGCCGTTTCTCGCATTGATCGCCACCAGCGTGTTGCCCCGGTCCGCGGAGGCGCTGTTCACCGCCACCCAGATCTCCCCACGCCGCTCATCGTAAGCCAGCGCCCGGCCCGGCAGCGGCACGCGGATCACCCCCGAGGCGTCTACTGTGGGGACAATCTCCGTGGGCGGCGTCAGCGTCTCCAACGTTTCCAGCTTCAGAAAGTTGAGGAACTCGCCGTGGGCAAACAGAATGCCCCCCTGGCCCCACGCACCGCGAGACATGCCGAACAGAGAGGTTCCGATCATGCCTCGTTCCTCTGGCGTCAGCGTGACGCTCGCCATGGGCCGGAACGTGGCCAACGAGTACTGCCGGACTTCCGCGCTTGCTGCACCCGACACGATCGCGGCAACGGAGGACCCGGCGGCGTCCACAACCGCTTCAGAAAGGAGCTGGCCCCCGGGTCCCTTGCCTGTGGACCCAACCATCACTCCTGCATCGAGATCAAAAACCCGGCCTTCCCGGTCAGTAGCGTATCTCCCGGACCAGCACAGTTTCGTCCAGGCCGTGAACGGGGCGGCCGCTTCGCGGACCATCCGGATGCTCCCCGGCTCCACTTTGATCGACATGAGCCGCTGGTCACCGTAGGCGTAGATCAGACCCGTTTCCGCGCGCGTGTACATGGAGTCCGCCGGGAGCGTAAACGGGACAACGCGCGGCACAGCGTCGTCATACACCGCCAGTTCACCGTCCGAGTAGGCAAACGCCACCAGGATCGACCTCGGGTGTTCCGGCACAGCCGCCATCGCTGTGACCACCCGCCACACCGGGATCTCCAGGTCGAAGGCAATCTCGCGGATGCGATAGCGCCGGATCACCCGCCGGCTCTCGATCCACGCATACACGAACTGCCCATCGTCCGAGATCGCGATCTTGCCGACGGTCTCGCCCACCGCCAACGTCGCGTCCACCGTGGCGCGATCGGGATCCACCGTCAGAATTGACGTCCCCGCGGCCACGACAAAACGGGAGCGGCTTCCATCCCAGACAACGTCATTGATTGGACCGGAAATCCGGAGAGACTGCAGGCGCTCCGGCTGCGGCTGGGCTAGGATCAGCGTTGAGCCAAGAACAATTAGAGCGAAAACGGGCAGAATACGCACGAGATAAGCTACCGAAGTCGGGCTCGCACACGGGCAGCCACAACGAAGTCTAAAGCCGACTTACGGGTCTTATGGTATCGTTTTTCGGCGTGGCGTTTTCGCACTGGGCATTGATGAAGTTATCGCCTGATTTGCAGTTCATGGCCGCACAGAATGTCGGGTGCTCATGAATCTCACCGGGATCGGACAAGCCGAGTGTTTGAGTGCGTTCTTCCATTCCCTGCCGGTTCCACCCGCCGTGGACGCCAACAATCCGGGGCGCGGCCTTGTTCTGCGGATTCGGCTATCTGCACGCGGCTGCAAACATGCTGCCCATCGAGTTGAGCCCTATGCGTGCCATGATCCGCCGGCTGGCCACGAGCGGGCAGTCCTGTCCTCAATGAGCACAGGTTCCACGAACTGCCGGATCGCCATCCCCACTTGAGGCAGGTCGGGGACATTCTCCAGTCGGAGTCGTTCGACGAATCCGATCCATTGGGCGGTCTTGGTCTTGCTTTGAAGGAACTCCGGCGTCAGCGCGACCGGGATTCCCTTTGGCAGGTCCGTGCGCCTTCGCTCGAACGTCGGGCGGAATGTCTTCAGGTCAAACTCAATCTGCAGGCCAGCCTGCACCGCGACCTCCTTCACCCGCCGCAACATGTTCTGCTCCCGGTTGCCAGCCGGTGATGGAAAGACGAACGGGCTATTGGTTCTGGGATGTCCGGCCAGCAAAGGTGCACCAAGGCCTGTTCGCGCATGCCGGTCAGCAGGAAGGTCGAGAATATCGCCCGCTCCCAGGCGCCGCAGGCGCCAAAGAACCTACCGAGGTCGTCCTCGCTGTCCCTAAGGGCCCCTCAGCCACGCCGCCCGCGCCGCCAGATCCTCTGCATTGCACACCAGCGACCCCGGCACGATCCAGTCCGCACCCGCCTCCCGCAGCTTGGGGACCGTCTCCTCCCGAATCCCCCCATCGGCCACCACCTGCACCCCCGGCGCCGCTGCCTTCAACGCGCGGATCTTCTCGAGCGCCCGTTCGTCCAGCCCCAGCCCCTTCTGCCCCATCACCGTGCCCATCACCACCACCCGCTCGAGCCTCGGCAGATAGTCCTTCACCAGCATCCACGGCGTCTCGATGTCCAGCGACAGTCCTGCGGACACGCCTCGCGCCGCCAGCCAGTCCACCACATGACCCACCCGCTTGCCCGTCTCCAGCGGCACCGTCACCCGGTCCACGCCCGCCTCCAGAAACGCCCCCAGCAGGTCCAGCGGACGCGTCGCCATCAGGTGCAAATGGAACGGAACCCGCGTCAGCCCGCGCAGCCGGGCGATCAAATCCGGAAAGAACAACAGCGAGGGGACGAAATGCCCGTCCGCGGCGTCAAAGTGGAAGGAATCGGCATACGGTTCCAGCCGCCGGACCTCGCTTTCCAGGTTCGCCAGATCGGCCGACCACAGTGAAACGTCCAGCAACAGTCCCGGCATCAACCGCATGGTACCATTCGAGAAGAAAATGAAGAAACTCCTGATTCTATTGAGCTTTTCCCTCACCGCCGCCCTCGCCCAGGAGCCCGCCGCCGTCTCCATCAACGGCCGGGAATTCACCCGCGCCGAGTTCGAACAGATGGTCCGCGCCGTCGGCGGAGCAATCCCCGCCCAGTTCAATGCCAACCGCCAGGGGTTCCTCGAAATGTACGGCCTCATGCAGCGCCTCGCCGAGGAGGCGAAGAAGGCCAGGATCCATGAACTCGAGCCCTACGCCACCCGCCTCCGCTACAACGAGATGACCCAGCTCGCCACCTACGTCCTCGACGTCAAGAACCGTGAGGCGAAGATCATGCCCGAGGACCAGCGCGCCTACTACGAAAAGCACAAGGACCGCTACTCGGTCGCGAAAACCAAGGTTCTCTACCTCAGCTTCAGCAACACGCCCACCATCGGCGCCGGCGCCGCGCGCTCCGAGGTCGGCACCAAAGCGCTCGCCGAAAAGCTCAAGGCGCAGCTCAACCAGGGCGCTGACTTCGTCGCCCTCGTCCGCCAACACTCCGACGACGCCGACTCGAAGTCCAGGGACGGCGACTTTCCCGACATCAAGCCCACCGATTCCAGCCTCCCCACTGCCATCACTCAGGCCATCGTCCAGCTCAAACCCGGCCAGGTCACCGAACCCATCCGCCAGCCAAACGGCTATTACTTGTTCCGCCTCGAAGCCTTCTCCCAACAGCCCTTCGAGGAAGTCCGCGACGACATCTATATCTCCCTCCAAAAGGAGTTTCTCGACAAATGGGTGGACTCCGTCCGCGACTCCGTCAAGATCGAGGTCCGCGACCAGGACTTTTTGTCGGGGCAGGCCCAGCCGTAAACGCACTGCTCAGCGCACTCCCGCCCGTTCACGGCGAACCCGTTCGCGTCGAGTGGCGAGCGAACCTGCGCAACCTCCGCAACCGCCTCGAGACAGGTCCCGGCCCCGGCACGCCCGTCCACGCCGCCAGCTACCCGCGCCGCCGCCTGCTCGTGCTCGGCGCCGCACTCCGCCGCCATCCCGCCGAGCGCCGCCGCATCTTCGTCCACGAACTCTTCCACTTCGTCTGGGCGCGCCTCGGCAACCCCGCGCGCCGCGACTGGGAAGCCCTCCTCGAACGCGAATGGGAAGCCAACGTCCGCGGCGAACTCGGCTGGTCCGCCGAGCTGCGCAAGCAGAAGCTCACCAGCGGCGACCGGCAGAACCGCACCCGCCGCTGGCGCGAGTACGCCTGCGAAAGCTTCTGCGACTCGGCCGCCTGGTGCTGGTCCGGCCTCGCTGACCACGACGAATTCACCCTCGCGCGCCGCGCCCGCCCCCCGCGCCGCCGCTGGCTCCACAATCTCTGCCGTCACCATCCGGACGGTTTGCGCATCTAAGTGATTGGTAGAATCTTGGATAAGAGTCCCCCCGCATGAATCAGTTCCTTACCCGTGGCCTGCTGGCCGTTGCTTTGCTCTCTGCCCTCGCCTGCTCGAAGCCCGGCGGCGAAACCGTGAAGGCGGAAGCCCTCGAATCCGGTCTCAAGCCCGCCGCCCAGCGCAACATGGCCCCCGATTTCACCCTCAAGGATGCCGACGGCCGCGACGTGAAGCTCTCCGACCTCAAGGGCAAGGTCGTTCTGCTCAACTTCTGGGCCACCTGGTGCGGTCCCTGCAAGTTCGAAATCCCCTGGTTCATCGAGTTCGAAAAGCAGTATAAGGACCAGGGCTTCGCCGTCGTCGGCGTCTCGCTTGACGACGAAGGCTGGGAAGTCGTGAAGCCCTACATCCAGGACAAGCAGGTGAACTACCGCGTCGTCATCGGCACCGAGGACGTTTCGCAGAAGTACGGCGGCGTCGAATCGCTCCCCTCCACCTTCATGCTCGACCGCGAAGGCCGCATCGCCAGCGTCCACATCGGCCTCCAGGCCAAGAGCGCTTTCGAGAATGACATCAAGGCTCTTCTTCAGTAGCGCCCTCGCCGCGCTCCTCCTCGCCTTGCCCGCCATGGCACAGCCCGGTTGCGCGCTCACCGCCGAACCCGCGCGCCTCACCGTCAAGCGCGGCGAAAACCCCGAATACCGCCTCCGCCTGAAGCTGCCCGAAGGCTGCCACACCAACTCCCATCAGCCCAACGACCCCGACCTCATCCCGCTCCGCCTCACCTGGAACCCCGGCGCGCTCGAAGCCGGCGCCGTCACCTTCCCCAAGCCCACCCTCGAAAAATACAGCTTCTCGGAGAAGCCCCTTTCCGTGTTCAGCGGCGAGTTCGACATCACTACGAAATTCGCGCGGAAGCCCACCGCCATGCCCGGTCCCGCCGTCCTCGGCGGCAAGCTCCGTTACCAGGCTTGCAACGACCGCATGTGCTTCCCGCCGCGCACCATCGACATCAAAGTTCCGCTGCTGCTCCAATAGTGCGCCGCCTGCTTATCCGTCCTGGAGCGATTGGCGACACCGTCGTCTGGCTGCCCGCCGCCGCCGCCCTCGCCCCAACTGAGATCTGGACCCCCACCCAGAACCTGCCCCTCGTCGCCCACCTCGCCCCCACGCGCGCCATCGCCTCCACCGGCCTCGAGACCACTGGCCTGCCTGGCTACGAACCGCCCGCCGCGCTCGCTGAGTTCGACGAAATCTGGTCCTGGTATGGATCGAACCGTGACGAGTTCCGCACCGCCGTCGCCCACCTGCCTTTCCGCTTCTTCCCCGCGCTGCCCGAGATGTGGGGCGACACCCATGCGGTGGACTTCTTCCTCGCCCACGCCGGCCAGCCTCCCGGCGCTTCGCCCACCCTGCCCGCGCCGCGCGCCACGGGCGGCCCCATCGTCATCCACCCCTTCTCCGGCTCGAAAAAGAAGAACTGGCCCGTCGCCAGCTTCATGCAGGTGGCCCAGCGTCTGCGCGCCAAGGGCCAGCAGGTTCAGTTCATCTGTGGCCCCGAGGAAGGCCTCCCCGGCGCGCGCCGCTTCACCGATCTCGCGGAACTCATCCCCTACCTCGCCACCGCCCGCGCCTACCTTGGCAACGACTCCGGCCCCACCCACATCGCCGCCGCGCTCGGCGTCCCCACCCTCGCCCTGTTCCTCACCACCAATCCCAAAGTCTGGGCCCCGCGCGGTCCCCGCGTCCGCGTGATGGACCATCGCGCCTCCCCCCGCTCCGTCTTCGAAGCCCTCTACCCGCTCATCCACGGTTGATCCGGCCTGCCCGCGTGTGTCAGGGTGGCTCCATGCTCAACCGCCGCCGCTTCCTGGCCGCCGCCGCTGCCGCCCCCGCCATCTCCTGCTCCCGCCGCCTGGGCGCTGCCCGCCCGCCCAACGTCCTCTACATCCTCACCGACGACCAGCGCTGGGATTGCCTCGGCGTCGCCGGCCACCCCTTCCTCAAAACGCCCAACCTCGATCGCCTCGCCAATGAAGGCGCCCGCTTCGCTAACGCCTTCGTCACCACTTCCATCTGCTCGCCCTCCCGCGCCAGCTTCCTCAGCGGCCGCTACGCCCACCAGCACGGTGTCCAGAACAATTTCACTGACTATCCCACGAACCTCGCAAGCTGGCCCGCCCAGCTCCAGCGCAAAGGCTACGAAACCGCCTACATCGGCAAGTGGCACATGGGTGAGAACAACGACGCCCCCCGCCCCGGCTTCGACCATTGGATCTCCCACCGCGGCCAGGGCCAGTATTTCGACACCGAGTTCAACCTCAACGGCAAGCGCCAGACCATCCAGGGCTACTACACCCACACCGTCACCAACCTCTCGCTCGACTGGCTCAAGGGCCGCACCGCCGGCAAACCCTGGGCCCTCTGCGTCGGCCACAAGGCCCCCCACGGCAAATGGATCCCCGAGCCCAAGTACGAGCACGTCTTCGACAACCTCGAAATCAAGCGTCCTGCCACCGCCAACCTCACCGGACCCAACGTCCCCAGCTTCGTCAAGGAACGCATCAAAACCTGGCACGGCATCGACGGCAACCTCTACGGCCACGCCTCCTACGAGGAGTTCATCCGCAACTACCACGCCACCATCCTCTCCGTGGACGACTCTGTCGGCGCCATCTACGACGCCCTCGCCCGCTCCGGCGAACTCGACAACACCCTCATCGTCTTTGCCGGCGACAACGGCTTCCTGCTCGGCGAGCACGCCTCCATCGACAAGCGCACCATGTGGGAGGAATCCATCCGCATCCCTTTGCTCATGCGCCACCCCGCCTCCATCCCCAAGCCCGTCGTCGTCAACGAAATGGTCCTCAACCAGGACGTCGCCCCCACCGTGCTCGACCTCTGCGACGCCGAAGCCCTTGCCGGCGTCCCGGCGCGCTCCACCCGCCGCCTCATGGCCGGCGAAATGGACCCCGCCTGGCGCAAGTCCTTCTACTACGCCTACAACTACGAATCCGAATTCCCCTACACGCCCAACGTCCGCGGCGTCCGCACCGACCATTGGAAGTACATTCACTACCCCAACGGCGACGACAGCCCCGACAAGTACCTCGCCGAACTCTACGACCTGCGCAGCGACCCGCTCGAACAGCGCAACCTCATCAACGAACCTTCCGCCCGCTCGAAACTCAACGAACTCAAAGCCGAACTTCAGAACCTCCAGGTCGCACTCGGCGCCTACCCCGACACCATGCCCCTCAACCCCGAACTCAAGATGGAACTGCCCGAAGCCTCCATTCGCTAAGCCCGCGTGGCGGGGCCGTCATATACTGGCAGCAGATCATGAGTCTGTATTTCGCCACCGGCAGCCCCGCCGCCACTCTCGACGCCGAAGCCCTCCGCGCCGGCCTCTACGCCGGCCTCGACCAGCTCGGCCCGCGCAAAAAAGTCCTCGCCCTGCCGCCGGACTTCACCCGCTTCCACTCCCTCGCCGGCCCCCTCACCCGCTTCACCTACGACTACTACGGCGACCGCCTCACCGACATCCTCCCCGCCATCGGCACCCACACGCCGATGACCCCCCATCAGCTCGACGAGATGTTCCCCGGCGTGCCCCATTCCCTGTTCCGCGTCCACGACTGGCGCCAGGGCATCACCACGCTCGGCGAAGTTCCGGGCGCCTACCTGAGCGAAGTCAGCGAAGGCATGATCGACTACCCCTGGCCCGCCCAGGTCGCCAACCTCATCGCCACCGGCGGCTTCGACCTCATCCTCTCCATCGGCCAGGTCGTCCCCCACGAAGTCATCGGCATGGCCAACTACAACAAAAACGTCTTCGTGGGCACCGGCGGCGTCGAAGGCATCAACAAGAGCCACTTCCTCGGCGCGGTGTACGGCATGGAGCGCATCATGGGCCGCGCCGACACGCCCGTCCGCCGCGTGCTCAACTACGCCTCGGACCACTTCGCCACCCACCTGCCCATCGTCTATGTCCAGACCGTCGTCGGCACGGACGACACAGGCCATCTCGCCGCCCGCGGCCTTTACATCGGCGCCGATGCCGAATGCTTCGAACGCGCCTCCGAACTCAGCCTCCAGGTCAACTTCCAGATGATGGACCGCGAAATTCCGAAGGCGGTCGTCTTCCTCGACCCCTCCGAGTTCAAATCTACCTGGCTCGGCAACAAGAGCGTCTATCGCACCCGCATGGCGATTGCCGACGAGGGCGAACTCATCGTGCTCGCCCCCGGCGTCAAGGAGTTTGGCGAGGACCCCACCATCGACGGCCTGATCCGCAAATACGGCTACGTCGGCAGCCCGCGCGTGCTCGAACTCACCCGCCAGAACGCCGACCTCAGCGCCAACCTCAGCGCCGCCGCTCACCTGATCCACGGCTCGTCCGAGGGCCGCTTCTCCATCACCTACTGCCCCGGCCACCTGACCCGCGAGGAGATCGAGGGCGTCAACTTCCGTTACGCGCCTCTCAACGAGATGACCGCCCGCTACAACCCCGCCACCCTCAAGGACGGCTGGAACACCGTCAACGGCGAGGAGGTTTACTACATCTCAAACCCCGCCCTCGGCCTCTGGGCTTACCGCGGCCGCTTCGCCTGATCCATCCGGCCGCCGCGTCATGATCCGCACGGTGTGCTGGCCGTGGACGCTGCGCACCGTCAGCCACACCATGCCGAAGAACCGCTCGGGCAGCCATGCGCGCGTGCGCTCGCCGTCGCCCGAAATCACTTCGAGCGGTTCGCCGTTCGCGAACACCTCCGGGTCGTCCATCCGGTCGCCGATGATCTCGATCGCCTGCCCGGACTCGATCTCGAGCCCCGGTCCGCGCCGTTCCGCCGTCACGCGCCCCACCACCAGGCCGTACTTGAACAGCAGCGGAAACACGCCGCCCGAATAGAACTCGGCCCGGTAGGGGAACGGCTCGCCCGCCAGCGTCACGAACGGAAACACCGCCGGCGCCAGCGGCGAAGGCTCCGTCAATACGGGCCGTTGGACGAACGGCTGATCCTCCGCATCATGCACGAATCCGAACCCGATGCCGTAATGCCGCAGCCACGGCTCACGCGCCGCGTCCGAGCCGATGAAGCGCCAGTCGTCGCGCTCGTTCAGGAACGAATCGAGCAGTTGCCACGTCAGGTGCTCCCGGCCGTCCACCTCGGCCAGCCCCGTCCGGCTGAATCCGCAGAACGGCAGCAGCGAAATGCTCGAGTTGTGGCAGTAATCCAGCACGCGGGTCCGCTGACGCCCGTGCGTGAAGCCGATGCTGGCCGACATCATCGACACCACGCCATCGCCGCGCCGGTCGTGCGCCGCGCCGGTGATCGCCAGCGCATCCACGCCGCGGAAGTCGTCCGTGCCTTGATGCCACGTCGCCAGATCCCATTGGAAGCGCGACCCGTCCAGCATCTGCCGCGTCTGCGTGTCGATCGCCGCGATGGTGTACGCCCCGAAGTTCGGCGTCGCGATCAGCACCAGCTTCCGCACGCGGTGCGGCAGCGGCGGAAACCAGCCTTCCGGGAACTTCCCCGCCAGGTAAGCCCGCGCAATCAACCCGCCCATCGAGTGGCCCACCAGGTCAAACTCGGCCACCGGGTCGCCGCCCTGCCACCGCTGCGCCTCCAGAAACTCCTTCAGCGCCAGCGCACACTCCTCGATCGAATCGCTCGGACACTCGCGGCAGTTGTCGAAGAACAGCACCGGACGGCCCGCGGCTTCCAGCAGTTCCGCCAGCCGCCCAAACGTGCTGGTCGAAGGCCGCACCGGGCACGCGCTGGTCAACGTCCGCAACTGATACCCGTTCAGCAGCACCACCGGCGGATGGACCGAAGCCGGAATGGGCTCGGGCGCGGCCACGTCGAACGTTCGCCCGTCCGCCGCGGTGTACCGCCCCGGCGGCGTCGCCGTGGGAATCGCCACCACCGCCCGGCCCGAGTCGCCCTCCACCGTCTCGACAAACGGCCGCGGCGGCGGCGGGTCCACCGGAATCGTCCGCTGCGCCAGCGCCGGTGCCGCCACCAGAAGGGTCAACAGGGTCAGCCGCTGCATACCCCGATCATAACGGCAGCCAATTCCTGCCCGGAAACCCAATGGTTCACCTTACAATCGAATACCAGGAGGGATAAACACTTATGGTACTCAGATCACTACTCGTGCTCACGTTCATCGCCGGCAGCCTATCGGCCGGCGAAGCTGAAGACAAGCGGATGGAGGCGGCGGCCGTCACGCTCAAGGAGATCATGGACGTCGCCGACAAGGCCATCCCGCAAGACCTCTTCTCCAAGGCAAGCTGCGCCGTTATCATTCCCGGCCTGAAGAAGGGCGGCTTCATCGTCGCCGGCCAGTACGGGCGCGGCTTCGCCAGTTGCCGCCAGCCTGACGGCAAGGGGTGGACCGCCCCCGCCGCCATGCGCATGGAAGGCGGCAGCGTCGGCCTTCAGATCGGCGGCCAGGAAGCGGACATTGTCCTGCTCGTGATGAGCCAGAAAGGCATGGAGCGGCTCACCTCCAGCAAGTTCACCTTGGGTGCTGACGCCAGCGTCGCCGCCGGTCCTGTCGGCCGGTCCACCACCGCCGCGACCGACATCACCATGCGCGCCGAAATCCTGAGTTGGTCCCGCTCCCGCGGCGTCTTCGGCGGCATCGCCCTCAAGGGCTCCACCCTGCGTCCTGACCGCGAAGTGGACACCATTGTCTACGGCAAGGAGATGGACTCCAAAGAGATCCTCCGTGGCAACGTGCCCGTCCCCGCCGGGGGCCAGGAACTGGTCTCCCTGTTGAACAAGTACTCCGGCCGGGCCAACTGACCCAGGTCTCAGCCGCACACGGGCCGGGGATAGCACTCCGGCCCGCGCCAGGTACCTGCAGTACTTTTCAGCAGCAAACGAGAGAGCACTCGAGTACTGGTTTTGCACTATACTCATTTGAGGGCTATTCCATGATTGATTTGGGGTAGCCGCAGCAGAGGAGGAATTGCATGATCAAAAACTTGTTGGCAAGGGGTGCGTTTGTCCTTGCCTTTGTGGCCTTGGCTGGTCTCGCCTCGGCCGCTACCGTCACTTTCAGCCCGCTTCCGGGCCCGAATGCTGAGCCCTATCTCGGGCACACCGAGGACGGGATTACGGTCACTCCGCTTTCCGGCGATTGGCAACAGGCCTTTGCCGTCGGAAATCCGATTCCGAGCATTTTCACGTTTTCGAGCACCGCCTCCCTGGAGGTCACCACGGGTGGCGCCTTCACTTTCGTCAGCTTCGACCTGGGCACGGGTGGAGTCGCCGGGCCGGCTTATTCTTTCGATGGCTATCTGAACAATGCCCTGGTGCTGACCGGCTCGGGTGTAAACCCGAACAATTCGTTCGCCACCATATTGGGCAACACCTTGGTGTCGCTGGACCGCCTGGTGATTATGACCGACATCGCCAACCTGACCACCAGCGCGAACATCGACAATATCGTGCTGTCCGTTCCGGGCGGCGAGGTTCCCGAGCCCACCACTTGGGCGATGATCGCCGGCGGACTGGGCCTCGTCCTCCTCCGCCGCCGCATGACCGCCTGACACCCCACCGAACACCACTTCAGCCCTGGCCGCCGCCTCAACCCCGGCGGCCTTCCTCTTTTTAGCGGCCCCGCCTCTGCCGTCACATCGCTTGGATATATTTTTTCTTCCAGTAACCTTCTTATTTTCAATCGCTTACTGTGTCGGCTTCGTTTCCGTGTGTTCGTCCGGCGCCCCCCGTCCACTAGGATGAGAATGGAGAGGGATTCTCGTGCCTGTTGCTCAACTTCCATCCTCGGGTGTGTCGAAATCAACCACTGCCGCACTCGTGCCGGATTTCGTCAATAACTCTAATTTTTTGAATACGATAAGCCCAGTCTGGGTTCGTTCGGTGGATTCGCCTTCAAGCGCCCCCGCCGCATCCTCCGGCCACCGCCCAGCCCCGCCCCCAGGCGCCCCTCGCCTGGGCCGGTCCGCAAAATCGGCGATTCGACAAAACGAACCCAGACTCGACTTAAGATTTAGAAAGAAATGAGGTTATTCGCCGTTCTCAGGGCTTGATCCGGGCCGGGATTTCGGCCAGGTTGGCCACATCCAGCCCCAGCGTGAAGCCAAACCGGGCAAACTGCTCCATGCCGGCAAAGTCCCAGTCTTCGGTGTACTGGTCGGTTGGCTGGTGGTACACACCTTGCAGCCTTTTTGCCACAGCCTGCATCTCCGGCGAGAGTGGAGCCACCCGGTCGCTGCCCATCCCAACCGAGACCGCCGGGATGCCCGCCTTGGCGAATGAGAAGTGGTCGCTCCGGAAGTAGGAGCCCTGCTCGGGTCGCGGGTCGGGTTTCAGCGTCAGTTGGTGCCGCTCGGCCACGTTCTGGATCAGGCCGAAGAAGGGAAGCCGCTCGGCGCCGATCAGCACCGCGTCCTTCACCCGGCCCAGCGGCGAGAAGCTGTCGAAGTTGAACGCCCCGGCGATGCGGTCGGCCGGGACCAGCGGGTGCTGGGCGAAGTACTCCGAACCGAGCAGACCGCTCTCCTCGGCGGTCACCGCCAGGAAGATCGCCGTCCGGCGCGGCTTCGGCTCCATCAAAGCCCAGGCGCGCGCCATCTCGATCAGCATGGCGCAGCCGGTGGCGTTGTCGAGCGCCCCGTTGTAGATCGCGTCGCCGTCCAGCGGGTCGCCGATCCCCAGGTGGTCCCAGTGCGCCGAGAAGACCACCGCCTCGGCCGCCTTGTCCGTGCCCTCCACGCGGCCCGCCACGTTGTAGGTCTCCATGTCGGTCACCTTGTAGGACATGCCGAGCTTCAGGCGGACGCCCAGCGGCGCCGCCTTGAAGCCGCGCGTGTCGGCGCGCTTCAGCATCGCCTCCACCGAGCTGCCCGCCATCTGGAACAGCTTCTCGCCGGCCGACTGATGTATCCAGCCGGCAAAGGCGAGCGCGGCCGCGCCGGCAGCGCGGCCCACCTGGGGCTGTGGCAGGCCGTTGGCCTTCACGACGTGGTAGCCGTAGCCCGCCGTGCGGTCGGTGTGGACGATCAGGACGCCGGCCGCGCCTTGCCGCAGCGCCTCTTCGTACTTGTAGGTCCAGCGGCCATAGTAAGTGAGCGCCGGGCCGCCGAAGAACTTGGGATCCTCGGACGGCGGCTCATTGGTGAACAGGACCACCACCTTGCCTCGGACGTCGGCGCCGGCATAGTCGTCCCACTTGAACTCGGGCGCGCGGATGCCATGGCCGACAAAGACCAGGTCGGCGTCAAGATTTACAGTCGTTTCTTGCAGTTGCGAGTGGCCGGTGAACTCCTCGAGCCAGGCGAGGCTGACGGGCGCCTGGCCGGTGCGGGCGAACGTGAGCGTGGGCGGGGCGGCCACCTCCACCTGCTTTAGCGGGACGCGCTGGAAGAAGCTCCGGTTCTCGCCCGCCGGTTCGAGGCCGGCGGCGGCGAACTGGGCGGCGATGTAGCGCTCGGTTAGCGCGCCGCCGCGCGTGCCCGGAGCGCGGCCCTCGAGCAGGTCATCGGCCAGGAAGCGGACATGGGCGCGGATGCGCTCGCCCTCGATGCGGTCCGTCTGGGCCAGGGCGCAAGTGATGGCGAGTACGGCCAGGGTAATGATTCTAAGAGACATACGAGACCAATCAACTCCTCCGCTTGGCGGCCAGCCGGGCCGCGAAGCGTTCGATCTGGACCACGAAGCGCTCATGCCCGCCTTCGGCCACCGGCTCGCCGGTCTCATCCTCGGCCGAGACGGCGAAGCGGACGCGGCGGCCATCGACGCTGGTCACTTTGGCGCGGCACACCACGCTGAACCCCACCGGGGTCGCCGCCAGATGGCGGATGTTGACCTCGGTCCCCACGCTGCCCTCGCCCGGATCGAGCAGGGGCTGGATAGTGTTCCGGGCGGTCATTTCGAGCAGGGCGATGAGGTGTGGAGTGGACAGAACCCGCGTCTCCGGCCCGCCGAGGAAGTCAAATGAGACTTCCGGAGTGACCAATATACGGTGTTCACCGCTTGTGCCAAGCGGGATCTGTTGCATAAACTTAATACTAACGCGGCACGGGAGAACCCCGGAAGGCATCCCGTGCGTCTAAAGGAAAGAGACCACCGCGGAGTTACGCAGATCTTGAAGTTGACTGTATTCATTGCCGTTTTGGGCGTCGCCCTCCTCACTGGCGGGTGCGCGCACCGCCGTACCGCCAGCACACCCGAGTTGCCGAACTCCGGCAACGTGGCCGGCGACCAGGCGTTGGCGCGCTATTTCGACGTGTCGAAGCGCAACGTGGCCCGCGGAGTCACCATGGCCGCGAGGTTTGCCGCGAGCCTGCCCCGGATGGGCAAGCAGGCGGCGCTCGAAGCACGGAAGACCGTGATGCCCGACGGGCAGGTTCAGTATGACGTGCTGGCTCGCGATGGCGACAAGACCGTCCAGAAGGACGTGATCGCCCGCTACATGTCCACCGAGATGGATAAGGCAGGCGGCGAGGGCCTCGATGAGATCGCCATCACACCCGAGAACTACCGCTTCAAGTTCCGCGGCCAGATGACAAGCGATGGGCGCGAGGTGCTCGTGTTCGAGCTGAACCCGCGCAAGAAGCGCGTCGGTCTGTTCAAGGGCGAGCTTTGGCTGGATGCCGCCACCGGGCTGCCGGTCCGCGAGGAAGGCAAGCTGGTGAAGTCGCCTTCGGTGTTCCTCAAGGACGTGCAGTTCGCCCGCGAGTACGAGATCCGCGACGGCAAGTCGGTGTTGAAGGAGATGAAGACCGTCACCAACACCCGCTTCTGGGGCCCGGCTGAGCTGGAAGTGAAGTTCACCGACCTGAGCTGGGAGCTGCCGCCGCTCACCGGCGGACTCCACTAGGAACCGGCCCGTCCCGGCAATTGACTGCCGGCATCAGGTTTCCGTTCTGATTCCGCCATTTCGGGCTTAAAATGGGGGAATGAAAAACAAAGCAGGGTGGATTTGTTTTCTGGGGGCGCTGTTCGTGGCCAGCAGCGCTCTGTATGGGCAGGGCGCGGGACAGCCCAGGATCCTGAAGGTCTCCGGAGACGGCCAACTGGTGCAATACCTGTGGTCGTTCACGCAGCCGCTGGTGGTGCGCGTGGTGGATGGCAGCGGGCAGCCGATCGCGGGCCGGCAGGTGGCGTGGAGCGACCTGGGCGGCATCAGCTACGCGAGCGATAAGGTAACCACGACGGACGCGAACGGTTTTGCGCTGTTGCAGTGGATTCCCGGCGGGGATTTCGGCATTGGCGTGCCGTTTCTGAGCTACACGATCACGGCGACGACGGACGTGGGGAGCGTGAGCTTTTCCGCGGTGGCTTATCCGTTCCAGAGTGGGTCGTTCAATCCGCAGCCGTCGGTCCAATTCCAGAAGCCAGGGCAAGGCGCGGCGCCGATTGAGGGGCGCGTGGGGGACCGGCTGGTGGACGCGGTGCGCGTGGCAGTGGTGACGACGGGCGGACCGGGCGTGTCGCCGGGGCTGCCGATTCCGGGCGTGGGATTGACGGTAACGTCGGTGAACCAGAATCCGGGGCAGGGTCCGGTGGCGGTGTGCGAGGGCGGGACACCGTTGACGAACGCGAACGGGATCGCGTCGTGCGACCTGCTGGTATCGGGCACGGTGGGGACGACCCAACTGGTGGTGAACGTGGGCGACATGGTGACGCAGCCGGCGCAGTTGACGGTGCTGCCAGGCACGTCGTCGTCGGTGGTGATCGTGCAGGGTAACAACCAGAGCGGCGTGCCGGGGCAGACGCTGCCGTTGCCGCTGGTGGCGCGGATTGTGAATTCGTCGGGGCAGGCGCTGGCCGGGGTGGCGGCGACGTGGACGGTGGTGACGCCGGGTTCGCTGGCGCTGGTGAATCCGGTGGCGGTGTCGGACGCGGCGGGGCTGGTGTCGGCGAATGTCCAATTGGGGACAACGCCGGGTTCGTATCAGGTGCGTGTGACGGCGGGCGCGGGCGAGGCGACGTTCAATGTGACGGTGCAATCGGGCGTGCCAGCGCAGTTGACGATCACAACGGCGTCGCTGCCAAACGGGGCGGTGGGGACGATCTACAACCGGTCACTGGCGCTGGCGGGCGGAACGCCGCCCTACACGTGGTCACTGGCGGCGGGGACGCTGCCGCCGGGCTTGACGCTCTCGCCGGCGGGCGTCATCACGGGGACGCCGCAATCGGTGGGCGCGTACAACATCACGGTGCGGGTGACAGACGGCGCTGGCGCGGTGGCCACGCGGGCGTTGTCACTGGCGATTGGCAGCGGCGTGATCATCACAACGACTTCGCTGCCGACGGCAGCGCCGGGCGTGCCTTATGCGCACCAACTGCTGGCCACGGGCGGAACGCCGCCCTACGAGTGGCGGCATGATCCTGGGACTTTCGCGGTGCGGCCGTTGCCGCCGGGCCTGCAACTGACCCTGGCGGGCGTGTTGACGGGGACCCCAACGCAGGCGGGCACATGGCCATTCACCGTGGTGGTGCGGGATGCGGCGGGAGTGGTGGCGTCGCAGACGCTGACGCTGGTGGTGCAGTTGGGCGGCGGCGGGGGCGGCGGGGTTGGCGGCACGCCGCTGACCGTGACGACCACATCGCTGCCGCCGGCGACGTCGCAAGGCGCGTACGCGCAGACGCTGGCGGCTTCGGGCGGCACGCCTCCTTATAACTGGAGCGTGGCCGTGGGCACGCTGCCGCAGGGCGTGACGCTGACGGCGAGCGGCGTGCTGTCCGGCATTCCGATCATCCCGGGGAGCTACGGTTTCACGGTGCAGGTGACCGATGGGCTCGGGACGGTGGCGATCCGGAACCTGAACCTGGAGGTGACGGCCGCGGCGTCGCTGACGATCACGACACCGGCAACGCTGCCGAATGGCGTGGTGACGATCAGCTACCTGCAACAGTTGGCGGCGACCGGCGGACAGGCGCCCTATTCTTGGACGCTGATGTCGGGTGCGTTGCCGGCGGGGATTTTGATCTCGACCTCGGGGCTGCTAAGCGGGACGCCGCAAGTGGCGGCGACGAGCGTATTCACGATGACGGTGCGGGACGCGGCGGGGACGACGGCCTCGCGGCAGTTCACGCTGGTGATTGGGACGGGCATCACGGTGACGTCACCGGCGTCATTGCCGGCTGGGGCGGTGGGGCTGGCCTACAACTACACGCTGGCGGCGACAGGCGGGACGGGTCAATATAGCTGGACTCTGTTTTCGGGCGCGCTGCCGCAGGGATTGTCGTTGACGCCGCAGGGCGCGATCATCGGCACGCCGGCGGTGGCGAGCGTGGGCGCGTTTGTCGTCAGGGTAAGCGACTCGAGCGGACTGTTCCGGCTGGCGACGTTTTCGATCGAGGTGACGGCCGATGTGGTGTTGCCGCGCGCGGGCGTGGTGGCGCAACTGGCGGCGGGGGGCGGATGGAACACGGGGCTGAGCCTGGTGAACGCGGGCACGGCGGGGGCGCGAGTGCAGGTGCAGTTCCGCGGACAGACGGGCGAGCCGCTGGCGCTGCCGGTGACCGTGACGCAGGCCGGCACGGGGGTGACGCAGGTGCTCGATCTGGTGGAAGTGACGGTGCCGGCGAACGGGACCGTGGTGATCGACACGATCGACACGTCGGCGGCGACGACGGTGGGATGGGCCGAGGTGCGGAGCTCGTCGCCGGTATCGGGCTTCGCGATCTTCCGGCAGACTTCGGGCGATGGCCGCGTGTCGGAAGGGACGTCGCCGGTGGAGGAGAGGGCGCCGCAGCAGGTGCTGGCGCCTTATGACAACACGGGCGGTTTTGTGACGGGCGTGGCGGTGGTGAACCTGAGCGCGGCGGAGGCCACGGTGACGGTGGTGCAGCGCGGCGACAGCGGGCAGGAGTTGGGCACGGACACGTGGACGTTGCCGGGGCGCGGGCACACGTCGTTCGCGGTCCCGGTGCAATATCCGGGGCTGGCCGGGCGGCGCGGGACGCTGGAGTTCCGGAGCAACCGGCCGGAGGGCGTGATGGGGCTGGGGCTGCGGTTCAGCCCGGCGCTGACATTTACGTCGATTCCGGTGGTTGCGCGGCCGTGATTGCAGGGGCAGGCGTGAACAGATTCAGGCTAACTCGACGCTGATGCTGAGATGAAGTTCACAGGCGAGTTCTTCCAGGACCTTCTTCTTGTACTCATTGCTCGCATGAGTGCAGACGTAATGGAAACCTGAGCGGCGAATGGACTGATATGTACCCTCGTAGGTCGTGCTTACCAGAGAGATCCCTGATAATTTCTTGCCGGTTTTCATGACTCTATCGAGCCCAATCTTCTCGAGTGTGGAGACGAATACGTCAGCCGCCGTCTCGCCTGGGACGAGGTGGCCATCTAGAGAGACAATCAGCGTGCTTCGCGGCGAAGGATGAACAGGGGGCCTGGGGCGCACAGGCTCGGGGTGACGAGCCTGATTCCAGCCGAGTTGTTTCCATTCCTCGAGTTTCACCTGTATTGCGGACCGTATGCTGCCCACGCCTTGAGCCTTCTCAAGCATCTGCGCGACTGCCTTGTATTCGCCAACCGCGACGAGCCGAGCAGTCTCAGTCCGGAGGACTCTCTCTACCGTAGCCAGAGCCTCTATGAGCGTTTGGAAACTGTTTCCAACCTCGTGGAGGTTCGTTGGATCGGGATAGTTGGTTGAAGCTTGCATGGTTACTTCCTCCTAACGCGTTTCGTTCGGTGTCCGGCGGTCAGGATCCGACTACCGTCCGTGGTTTCGATGAAATATGAGTTCAAGTACTCGCGAAGCTTGGCGACTGGCCGGCGGCCGAGTTCCCGTTGCATCGTGCGGACACTACGGTGTGTGAAGTAAACCTTCACACCACCATGGCTGTCATACTGCCTTTCGCCGAATTCGTCGAGGAGATGCAGGACCAGAGGCGGAATCGAGCGCTGCTTGCATCGGGCCAGCGAGTGTTTTGTGAGGTTCGAAGTCATTTCTTCCTCCGGCTACGCTTCGGTCCGGTCTATGTGCCCCATACTGAGTCGAGGAGTTGATCGATATCTCCTTGCTTCTGCCTATAGGCTTCCGTTCCTGGAATATAGTCGTCCGGTAGCCAACAGTTGAGCCCGTATAGGGCTTCCGGGGGCGGCGAAATCTTGAACATCCACGGTCCAACGGGAATCGCCAATAGGGGCTTGATCTTGTCTGCCTTCTGCTGATTGGCGCATTCGATCAAGTATCGAATCCCTCGAAAAGGGTCATCGTTCACCACGGAATCAATCGCCTCAATCGAGGACAGGTGAAAGCCGCCGTAGAATTCCTCGCGGCTGTCCGGTCCGAGAACATATGAATCGAATTCATTGTCTTCCAAGAGTTGTGCATAAAACCCGCGGCCACCCACCAACATGAGGATCACCCGATTGATAAAGCAGTCGCGGGGAATATTCCGTTCAGTACAGGCCGCGTCGATCAGTTCGAACGTCCTCTGCGATACGGTGAGATTAGTCTTCTTAATTCTCTCGTGCTTATCTGCCTCATCAGATGTAGGTAGCTCACGGATCTTCCGTTTGAGGAAGTCGTGGGCCAACCGGGAGTTGGCCTCTGGGATCTCGCGCAGTAGTGCCTCGGCTTCGTGCGCAAGGACCCTGTCCAAGTATGCGTCCCTCTTGAGGGCAGCCTGTTCGATCAGTGACGAAAGCTTTCTTTCGGTCCTGACCCAGATTCTGGTGAGAAGTTGTCGTTGTTCCATGCCGAACATCCTTATCTACATATTATAACATTTTCTAGCGATGTCAATAGAAACTTCTAGCCTCTGAAATATCTTTCGATATCACCATCTGGGTAAGTCGCAACTGGGCGAAGTGCACGCCGTCCATAGCGCCGCGCCCCGGGATCTCAGCCATCACGTGCTCGCGGTTTGAGGTTGGCTTAGAGTGATTCCGCCCTCAGCGGTGGGCGTGTAGGAGCGGGTCACCGCCAGCCAGCCGTCGGGGCGGTACAACATGTTCACGAAGCAATGGGAGTATGACGCCGCGGCGGCGGCGATGCAGTTCAAGCAGACGCGGCGGTTCGCCTTTGAGGCCGGCGGGCGGTATGTGTTCGAACTGGATGCACAAGATTACAACCGGTCGGAGCGGACGCGGGTGATCGAGCGCGGACGCTACACGCTCCAAAACGGGGCCATCCATTTCCAGCCGGAGTCTGTCCAGGAGGGGCGGGGACCGAGGGGCTCGAATCCTCAAATGACGGCGAGAGCGACGCCGGCGGCGCATGTCCGGAGGTATCTGGTAGGGGAGCACCCGCAGTTTCGCGAGTCGGCAGGGCTGCAATTGCAAACAGGCGATGGCGGCTGGGAGACATACAAACCAGCGAAGTAGCGGGCATCCGGGCCATCAGGGGCCAGACCTTGACGCCCATTCGCCGCTCCCCGGCCTGTTCTCAACAACATAGAACCGCATCGCATCCAGCAGCCCGGAACCCCCGAAAACCCGGAAACCGCCGCGGCGGCGCCCACGCGCCTGCGGCTTGCCTTGGGGCGAACCACTGGTTTCCGCATGTGCTTGAAGGCGGGAGGAAATAGTTCTGAAAATGGTGTGACCGCAAAAGGTTTACCCGGCTGGCGGCGGTTCAGGCGGGACGGAGTGCCGTCTCGTCAGACAGATCCGGGAATAGTGGAAGGCGCGCAGGGCACGGCAACTGGCGGAACCGCCGAAAATTGTGTTACATCATCAGAGGGCTGAAGATGGCGGCGACTTCAAGGAAGAAGAAGAGGAGACCCAGTCCGGACGGAAAGCGTTCCGGTGTGAAGTCCGTGTCCCCAAGCCAGCGGTCTCGCGGACCGCTGCTCCGCTTGTCAGTCATTGTTGCTGGCTACCTGGTGGCCGGCGCTCTGCTCGCATGGTTCGTCTGGTGGTTTCATGCCGAGGGCGGCGGCCACTATTGGATGGGATCCGATAGTGCGCGTTATATGCAGATCGCGATGCAACTGGTGCGGGACGGCAAGCTTGCCATGCCGCCAGAATTGGGGTTGGGCGCCGGCGTCATCTATCCGCCGCTCCAGCCGATTCTGATTGCCGGTATCTCATTGTTTTTGAAGGACTTTTATCTTTCCTCCCAGATCCTGGTGTTTGCCATGCTTCTGCTGGCCCCGGCAACGGTCGCGCTGCTTACGCGCTCCGCCGGTTGCTCCCACTTCGCCGCCCTCTTCACCGGCGCCGCAGCAGGGCTCTATCTGACCCCGCAATACGGCAGATCGGGGTTGACGGAGCCGCTCCATGTGTTTCTTTGCGCGGCCGCGTTTTTGGCTTTCGTCGTGTTCACGCGCCGGGGCAGTCTGGCATCGGGCGAACGCTGGCTCCATGTGCTTGGCTTCGTTTGCCTGCTGGCCGCGCTAGCGCGTCAGCAGGGACTCCTGCTGATGCCGGCGTTTGCGGCGGGGGCGGTCTGGCAGCGTCCGGCGTGGGCCAGTCGCCGGCTCCTGCTGATCGGCGCCGGCTGGTGGCTGGCCGCGGTGATCACCACGCTCGGCTATTCCAGCTACCTGACCTCGACGGGGGCGCTGCCGCAAGAGTTGTTGCTCCACGCCCATTCCCGTGACCTTCAGGGGCTTGACGACATCGCGCTCGCCACGAAACTGGATTTGAATCTGTTCCGCCGCACGATTGCGCCGGAGCGGGATTCACTGCTGGCCTATTACCGGCTCAATCCCGCCATCTATTGGCAGACCATCCAGCAGGCTGCGCTCGCGGTGCTCCGCATGCCCGCAACGGGCATCCTCCTGGTCATCTTGATCCGCCTGATCCGCCGGCGCCGCGCGGGGGCCAGCCACTTGCCGGAGACCAGCCTCATTGCCTTCTTTTTCATGAACGCCGCGCTCATCGTGGCCGTCGGCCAGCACCCGAATTACGTCATCCGGATGTTCGACTCGTGGCTGATGTGCGCCGCAGGTTTCGCAGTGCTCGAGATCCATGATTGGCTTTCGGGACTCTCCGCGACGCCGCGCGCCCGCCTGGCCGGGGCGTGTCTGCTGGTGGCGATCTCCGCCTCGGCGTCTGGGTGGCTCCTCAACTGGGTCCAGGAGTGGTCCAGGAAACCGCGTGCCGCGGCGCTTCCCGCGCCGCTCATCGAACTGATCCAGAAACACGTTCCCGAGCGGGAGATCATCCTGACAAGCTCCAAGGGCGGCCCCGAGATCGCCTCAGCAGCGGCGGGCCGCCTCAATATGGTCCTGCTCGGCCCGCCCGAAACCTACCTGCGGCAGGCGGCCCGCTACCGGATCCGCTATATCCTGTGGCCCGAGCACATTCCGCTGGATTACGACGCGGCGCTGCCCGGCTGCGAAATGGTGTTCAGCTACCCGGATCAACGTCTGTACGACTGCGCCGCCGTTCTATCCAAGTAAACCGCGCGGCTGTTGGGCCGCGGTTTAGGTGCATACTGGCCGTAGAGCCATGACCCGCCGCCATCTGCTCGGTATTCCGCTGGTGGCTTTTGCCGCCGCCGCGGCGCCCACGCGCCTGCGTCTCGCCTTGAATGCCTACTCCTTCAATCAGCCGCTGCGCAAGGGAGAGATCAGCCTGTTTGACGTGGTGCACTTCTGCGCGGACCACGGGATCGAGGGGTTGGACGCGACGGGCTACTATTTCCCGGGCTATCCGGAGGCGCCGCCGTCCCGGTTTGTCCAGGATCTGAAGAGGCACGCCCTGGTGAATGGAGTCACTATCTACGGCACGGGCATCCGGAACGACTTCGCCACCGCGGACGCCGCGCAGCGCTCGGCCGATCTCGCGCTCACCCGGCGATGGATCGATGTGGCCGCCACGCTGGGCGCGACCATCCTCCGCGTCTTCGGCGGGCGGCCGTTGCCCGCGCACGAGACCTTCGAGGACGCCCTGCCGCGGATGACGGCGATGCTGAAGGAGGCCGCCGCGTATGGCCGCGAGCGCGGGGTGATGATCGGTCTTCAGAACCACAATGAAGCGATCAAGACGGCCGCGGAGACGATCCGGATTCTGAAGGCGGTGGATTCGGAGTGGCTGGGCGTGGTGCTCGATATTGGCAGCCTCCGCCAGGGCGACCCGTATGCGGAGATCGAGGCGCTGATCCCGCATGCGATCTCCTGGCAGGTGAAGGAGACGGTGTGGGTGAACGGCCGCGAAACGCCGGTGGACATCGAGCGCCTGGGCAAGATCATCCGTCGCGTGGGCTATCGGGGCTGGTTCCCGGTGGAGACGCTCGGTCCCGGCGACCCTTACAAGCAGCTTCCGCCGTTCATCGAGAAGGTCCGCTCCATCATAGGATGAAGAGGACTATGTACCCCGTTCTGCACTCCGTCTCCTATGCCGGCGCGTGGCCTGGCCATGCGTGCCTGTCCGTGGAAGCGTTTCTGGACAAGGCCGCCGAACTCGGCTACCGGGCGATTGCGCTGGTGGCGAAGCGCCCGCACGTCTCTCCGCATGACTACTCGCCGGCGGCGTGCCGGAACCTGCGCGAGGCGATCGCGACGCGGGGCCTGTCGCTGGAAGCGCTGATGGGCTACACCGACTTCACGTGCGCCATCGACCGGCCGGGCATCCCGTCGGCGGAGATGAATGCCGCCTATGTGGGGTCTCTGGCGCAGCTTGCCGCCGAGTTGGGCGCGCCGGGGCTGCGGATTTTCTCCGGCTACGATCGCGCGGGGATCCCGTATGAAACGCAGTACACCGAACTGGTGCGCGGCCTGCGAATGGCATCGCGCGCGGCGGAGCCCTTCCCGGTGACGCTGCTGCTGCAGAACCATCACGACCTGGCGGTGCATCATACGCAGCTTGCCTGGCTGATGCGCGAACTCGACTGCTCGAATATCAAGCTCGCCTTTGATGCGTGGGCGCCGTTTCTGCAAGGTCTTTCAGGCGAGGCGATGAAGGAGGCGGTGCGGGCGGTGGGGCCGTGGATTGCATGGACGACGGTGGCCGACTATCAGCGGCAGCCGAGGTTCACCTATCAGCCGGAGGTGGTGAATTACGCCCGGCATCCGCAGGACCTGCTGCGGGCGGTCCCGTGCGGGACCGGCGAAGTGGATTACGCCTCGTTTTTCGCGGCGTTGCGCGAGATCAACTACACTGGTCCCATAGCGTACGAAATGTGCGCCGTGCTGGAGGGTGGCGGTTCGATCGAGAACCTGGACGCCGCGGGACGCACTTTCCTGAAGTGGCTTGCCGCCATGGCCAAGCCCGCCCCGAAGCGCAAAAAATAACCCCTGGGAGAAGCCAATGGCATTTACGCGCAAGCAGGCAGAGAAGCTCTGCACGAAGGCCGAACTGGAGATCTTTGTCCAGAGTCTGCCCACGGAATTGAAGACACTGACGCGGGCGCAGGTGGTGCGCAAGCTGCAGACGGCGCGGCGGCTGCGGGACAAGCAGCAGGATTTGTTCCGGCGGCAGCGGCTGGCCTCGCGCGCCAAGAGCGGCGCGAAGGACGGCAAGTCCGGGCTGGCGAACGTGCGGACGGAGCAGAAGGCGCAACTGTTCAGCGAAGCGCTGGCCCGTTTCGAGAAGAAGCTGGAGCAACTGGACAAGGCCGCGGCGCGGGCCGCCGCACAGGCCGAGAAGGCGAAGGCAAAGGCGGCGAAGAAGCCCGCGCCCGCTGCAAAGCCCGTGGCGGCGAAGGTCGCGCCGGGGGTGGCCAAGTCGCAGGCACTGGCGAAGTCGAACGTGCCGCGCCAGCAGGCGCACGCAGCGTCGCGGAACCGGCGCGCGCAGGGACGCAAGGACAAACGCGGCTAGACTGAAGTACGGAAGATGTCGCTGAAGAAGCTGACGGCGCATGTAAAAGCGGCTGGTTGAGCGTCGAAGCTGGGTCCAAAGGTTTTGGACCGGATTCTGCCGGGCGTGCCCCGGCTGAAAGACCCCAACCTGCTGGTCGGGTTTGAGACGTCGGACGATGCCGGCGTGTACAAGCTCACGCCGGAGTGCGCCCTGGTGCAGACAGCGGACTTCTTTACGCCCATCGTGGACGATCCGGCCACGTTTGGGGCGATCGCGGCGGCCAATTCTCTCAGCGACATCTATGCCATGGGCGGGACGCCGCTAACGGCGCTCTCGATTCTCTGCTATCCGGCGAAGGGGGACCTGGACGACCTGGAAGCGATTCTGCGGGGCGGCGGGGAGAAGCTGATCGAGGCCGGGTGCGCACTGGTTGGGGGCCATTCGGTGAACGACGACGAGATCAAGTTCGGCTACGCCGTGACGGGTACGGTGCATCCGGAACGGATCTGGACGAACGCCGGGGCGCGGCCGGGGGACGTGCTGATCCTGACGAAACCGGTGGGCACGGGCGTGGTGGCGACCGCGCTGAAACGCGGCATCGCCACGGAGGCGGACGTGGAGGCGGCCACCGACTGGATGCTGCGGCTGAACCGGTGCGAGCTGTCGCCTCATGCCGCGACGGACATTACGGGGTTCGGCCTGATCGGGCATGCCCGCGAGATGGCGCTGGCTTCGGCCGTCACGCTCGAGATTGACTCGCTGGCCGTGCCGCTGCTGCCGGGCGCGCTGCGCTATGCGGCCGAGGGGGCGCAGCCGGGCGGGTTGAAGAATAATCGCGAGTTCGCCGGCTCCTGCGTCCATGCGCGGGGGGTGATTCCGGCCGAACTCGAAGCGCTGCTGTACGATCCGCAGACTTCGGGCGGGCTGCTGCTGGCGCTGGCCGAAGCGCCGCCGGGCGTGGCGGTGGTGGGCCGCGTGACTGAGCGCGCCGAGGCGCCCATCGTGCTGGTATGACCAATCCCTTAATCGTCGCTCTGGATCTGGAGGCCGGGGAAGCCCGGCGGCTGGTGGCCGCGCTGGGACCCGCGATTGGCTTCTACAAGGTGGGGCTGGAGTTGTTCACGGCCGAGGGACCGGCGATGGTTCGCGAGCTGACGGCCGGGGGCAAGCAGGTGTTTCTCGACCTGAAGATGTACGACATCGGCGAGACGGTCCGGCGCGCGGCGACGCGTGCGGCGGAGTTGGGGGCGTCGCTGCTGACCGTGCATGCCCATCCGCAGGTGGTGCGGGCGGCGCGGGCGGCGGCCGAGGGCACCGGGCTCAGGATTCTCGCCGTGACCGTGCTGACGAGCTTCACCCAGGCCGACCTGGAGGATGCGGGCGTCACGGGGCGGAGCGTGGCCGCTCAGGTGGAACTGCTGGCCGGGAAAGCGCTGGAGGCCGGCGCGCACGGGTTGGTGTGTTCACCGCTGGAGGTGGCGCGGTTGCGGGCGCTCGCCGGACCGGAGGCGCTGCTGGTGACTCCGGGCGTGCGTTCGCCGGGGGCGGACCGGGGGGACCAGAAACGGGTGGCGACCCCGGCGGAGGCGATCGCGGCGGGGGCGGACTATCTTGTGATTGGGCGGGAAATCACGCGGTCAGCGGACCCGGCCGGGGCGGCAGCGAGGATCCTGGCGAGCCTCGCGGGGCAATAGCCCCAATTCATACCGGGTAGATCCATATTGAGGGCTGGCTGTAAGTGGCTGAGCTGTGGGCGCTTGCTGGAATCTTCACTTATAAATGACTCAAATAAGTACCACTACTATTTTTTGTTGACAGTCATCTCTCATGCTTGTTAACTGATAAGAAGCCGCACTGTGCCGGGACTGTGTCCTGGCAGCGGATCCGCCCGTCTCCAACCGAGGCGGGACATTGGGAGTTCCTTCCTAACACAAGGAAAGGGGAAAGAAGTGAAAGTATCTATGCTGTTGAGGGTTGTTGCGTTCCTGGCGGCGACAAGTGCGCTGTTTGGACAAGGCTTGACCCAGATTTCTGGCGTGGTCACCGATCCGTCGGGCGCAGCGGTGGTCGGGGCGAAAGTCGAGATGCTGAATCTCGATACCGGTTCGACGCGCGACACCACGAGCGACGGCACTGGCAACTACAGTCTGCCGCAGTTGAGGCCGGGCAATTACCGGCTCAGCGTATCGGCGGCGGGCTTCTCGACGACGGCGATTGACAACCTGCGATTGCTGGTGAACACGCCGGTGACGCAGAATGTGCGTCTGGAGGTTGGCGCGGTCAGCGAGACGGTTTCGGTTTCGGCCGAGGCGACGCAGATCAACACGGTGGACGCGACGGTGGGCAACACGTTTGGCACGAAGCCGGTGTTGCAGTTGCCGTTCGAGGCGCGCAACGTGGTGGGTCTGCTGGCGCTGCAGCCGGGCGTGACCTACGCCGGCGACAATTTGCAGGCGCTGGATCCGACGCAGAATCCCAGCTATCGTGGCGGGAACGTGAACGGCGGGAAGAGCGATCAGGCGAACGTCACGCTGGACGGCGTGGACGTAAACGACCAGCAGAACCGCAACGCGTTCACCTCGGTGTTGCGTGTCACGCTGGATTCGGTACAGGAGTTCCGCGTTGTCACGACGAACGCGAACGCGGACCAGGGGCGCAGTTCGGGCGCCCAGATCGCGCTGGTGACCAAGAGCGGCACGAACGAAGTGCACGGCTCGGCCTATTGGTTCGTCCGCAACAAGGCGACCAACGCCAACAGCTTTTTCAACAACTCCGCGGTAAGCGCGCAGAACCCCAATGGCGTGCCGCTGGCGAAGCTTAACCGCAACATTTACGGGGCGTCGATGGGTGCGCCGATCGTGAGGAACCGGCTGTTCATCTTCGGCAACTACGAAGGCCGGCAGGACCGCCGCGAGGACTCCATTCTGCGCACGGTTCCGACCCAGACGCTGCGGCAGGGCATCGTGCGTTACATCCGGACGGATGGGTCGATTGCCACGGTGACGCCACAGATGCTTGCGGCGCAAGTGGATCCGCTAGGGATCGGCCCCAGCCAGGCGGCGCTGGCGGTGTTGAACAACTATCCGCTGCCGAACGAAGCCACGGCGGGTGACACGATCAACTATTCCGGTTTCCGGTTCAACGCCCCCGTGCTGTTTGACTATCACACCTACGTCGCGAAGCTGGACGCCTATCTGGATCGCGAGAGCCGGCACCAGGCGTTCATCCGCGGCCACCTGCAGGACGACAAGTTCCAGGGCGCGCCGCAGTTCCCGGGTCTGCCGCCGAACAACACGAACCTGCAGGCTCCGCGCGGCCTCGCGGTGGGCCTGAATTCGGTGTTCGCGGCGAACAAAGTGAACGTATTCCGGTACGGCATCACGCGGGCGTCGTTTGAGAACACGGGCATTTCCGATCAGCCGTTCGTCAGTTTCCGGTCGATCGACCTGCCCGTCGGTTCAGCGCGCGCGTTCATCCGGACGACTCCGGTCCACACGTTTTCGAACGACTTCACGTGGACGAAGGGCAAGCACGAATTGAAGCTGGGTGCGCAAATGCGCATCATCCGGAACAGCCGCACGAACTACGCGAACTCATTCCCCTCGGCGAGCACGAACTCAAGCTGGCTGACGGGTTCAGGCGCGCCGCTGAATGCGCCGTTCCCCGACATGGCCGCGGGTGCCCGCGTCGCCTATCGCGACGCCGCGATGGCGGTCATGGGCATCGTGACGCAGGGTAACGCCGCCTATAACTACAATAAGGACGGCTCGGCCCTCCCGATCGGCGCGCCCATCGTCCGGAACTTCAACGCGGAAGAGTATGAGCTGTACGTCCAGGACACCTGGCGCGTGACCCGGCAGTTGACCATCACTGGCGGCCTGCGCTGGTCGCTCATGCCGCCGATCTACGAAGCAGACGGCATTCAGACCGTATCGCGCCAGCCACTGAATGAGTGGTTCAACGACCGCGTGGCGTTCGCCAACGCCGGCCTGTCCCAGGACCAGGTCACTCCGGTGACGTACGTCCTGAAGGAGCAGCCCGGCGGGCGCGATCTCTACCCCTTCCACAAGAAGAACTTCGCCCCGCGCCTGTCGGTCGCCTACTCGCCGGACGAGAAGACCTCCATCCGCGCGGGCTGGGGCATGTTCTATGACGTGATGGGTTCTGGCCTGATCACGAACTATGACGCCTCCGCCTTTGGCCTCTCGACCTCTCTGACCAACCCCTCGGCGCGGCTGACGCTCGCCAGTGCTCCGCGGTTCATCGGCCTGAATCAGATCCCCGATGGGCTGTTGCTGCCTCCGCCGCCCTCGGGCTTCCCCGCGCAGGCGCCGGACGTGTTCGCGATCATCAATTCGCTGGATGACGCGCTGAACATGCCCTACACGATGAACATGAACTTCAACGTCAGCCGGGAGTTTGGCAAGGGCTTCTTCGTGCAGGCCGGCTATGTGGGCCGCCAGTCGCGCCGGTCGCTGGTGAGCGAGGATATCGCGATGCCCACCAACCTGCGTGATCCGGCCTCGGGCCAGACCTACTTTGAAGCGGCGTCGATGCTCCACAACTACGTGAACGCAGGCGCGCCGATTTCGAGCATCCCCCGGATTCCGTTCTGGGAGAACATGTTCCCTGGGCTGGCGACTTCCACCATGACCGCCTCGCAGGCGGCCTATGATGAGTACGCCTTCAACGCTCCCGACTATACCTATGCTCTCTACGGTATGGACGTCTTCTGCTTCCCGGCCTGCAGCAGGCTTGGTCCGCATGCGATGTTCAACCGCCAGTACAGCTACCTCCGCACGCTCCGCTCGATCGGCTTTGGCGATTACCAGGCCTTCCAGTTGACCGGGCGCAAGCGCTGGAACAACGGGGACCAGATCGAGCTGAACTACACGTTGTCGAAGTCAATCGACTTCGCCTCCACGCCCGAGAATTCCACCGGCACGCAGGGCATCATCATCAATGCCTTCAGCCGGCGGCAGTTCCGTGCTCCTTCCGATTACGACAGCCGCCACCAGTGGAATGCCAACTTCGTGTATGGGCTGCCGTTTGGGAAGGGCGCGCGGTTTGCTCCCGGCGCGGGCAAGGCGCTGGACGCCCTGATTGGCGGGTGGCAGTTGAGCGGCCTGTACCGTCAGGCTTCCGGGCTGCCCACGTCGGTCGGCAACGGCCGCTTCTGGCCCACGAACTGGAACATCACCGGGTACGCCACGGCCACCGGCGCGTTCCAGGACGGGACCAACAAGGACGCTCCGGCGCCTCCGGGCGGCCGCGGCGGGGTGAACATCTTCCAGGACCCGGCGGCTGCCTCCCGGGCGTTCAGCTTCACGGCGCCCGGCCAGTCCGGCGGACGGAACATCGTCCGGGGCGATGGCAATTTCAACATCGACCTGGGCCTCGGCAAGCGTTTCACGATGCCTTACTCGGAACAGCACACGCTGCAGTTCCGCTGGGAAGTGTTCAACGTAACCAACAGCACGCGTTTCGACCCGTTGTCGGCGACGGCGGATCTGTCGAACCTCGGTTCGTTCGGCCGCTACACCGATACGCTCAGCCTGCCGCGCATTATGCAGTTTGCGCTGCGGTACGAGTGGTAACGGCTTAGCCGTTTGAATCCAAGGCGGGCAGGGCTTTTTCTGGCCCCGCCCGCTTTTCCTTTTGCAGGGAGGATCGAGCTATGGCGACGAAGGCGAGGATGCCGGTGGAGGAGTACCTGAGGACATCCTGGCCGGATGGCGACCGGGAGTATGTCCATGGCGAGATCCTGGAGAAACCGAGGCCCCCCAAGGCCCACGCGAAGATCCAAAAGCAACTGCTACTCCTCTTTAGTGAATACGAGACGGCTACCGGGCTTTGCGCTCTGCCGGAACTGCGGTGCGCGGTTGCGCCGGGGGTGTTCCGCCTGCCCGATGTTGCGGTTTTCAATGGGGAACCGGAGGGCGAAACACCCACCACTCCCGCCGATGCCGTGATCGAGATCCTGTCGCCCGACGACCGCATGGCGCTGCTGCTGGGCAAGCTGCGCGAATACCGGGACTGGGGCGTGCGGCATGTGTGGCTGGTGGATCCCGGTTCGCGCCGTCTGTATGAGTTCGCCTCCGATGGGCTGAAGGACATCGAGGCGCTCGAGTTGCCGGAGCATGGGATCAGGATTGGGGCGGCGGAGGTTTTCCCGGAGGCCTGAGCCTGCGGGGCGGGCGAGCTCGCCGGGGCGCGGTTGTCGGGTGCGGGCGGGGGTGGCTATGATGAGGATTCGTCTTTTTTCAGGCTGGCCCCGATGCAACTTCCCGTCCGATTCGGCAAGTATGAGCTGACCGACTATCTTGGCGGCGGCATGTCCCGCGTGTACAAGGCGCGCGATACGGTGTTGGGGCGGACGGTGGCCGTGAAGATCCTCACGCCCGAAGGCATTGCCGACACGGACACCCGGACGCGGTTTCTGCAGGAAGCGAAGGTTTCGGCGGCGCTGGTCCACGACCACATCATCCGGATCTTCGACTACGGCGAGGAGCAGGGCTACCCGTTCATCGTCATGGAGTTTCTGGTGGGCTCCGACCTGAAGGGGGCGATTCGCGAGGGGCGGCTGGGCGATGAGGCGAACCGGCTGCGGATTGCGATCGAAGGGGCGCGGGCGCTCGAGTATGTCCATCAGAACCGGCTGATCCATCGCGACATCAAGCCCGATAACCTGCATGTGGACGAGAAGGGTCGCGTGCGGCTGATGGATTTCGGGATTGCGAAGACGGAGGACGTCTCGCTGACCAAGACGGGCTTTCAGGTGGGCACGCCGTTTTATATGTCGCCCGAGCAGGTGAACGGCGACAAGGCGACCGAGCGGACGGACATCTACGCCTACGGCATGGTGCTCTACGAGATGTGGGCCGGGATGCGCGCCATTCAGGGAACCACAATCCAGAGCATCTTCGCCGCGATTCTGCATCAGCCGATCGATCTCGGGAAACTGCGCGAAATGGGCGCGCCGGAGGCCCTGGTGGGGCTGGTGGAGCGGATGACGGCGAAGGATCCGGCGGCGCGGCCGGGGTCGTTCACCGAGGTGATCGCCGAACTGGAGGCGCTGGCGCGGCCCGCGGAGGCAGATCGGAAGAGCACACGTCTGAACTCCAGTCACTGACCAA